>Ga0210406_10000086_pt1 | contig 141395 bp, 128 predicted proteins | sample IncBWC30MmetaG_FD_155454 | JGI IMG/M metagenome (GOLD analysis project Ga0210406, IMG submission 155454) | Forest soil microbial communities from Barre Woods Harvard Forest LTER site, Petersham, Massachusetts, United States - Inc-BW-C-30-M | ecosystem: Environmental > Terrestrial > Soil >... | reverse complement strand
GATTCTCTCATCTCGCCCCAAATGGGCGGTTCGTATAACGGGATTACTCACGGCCTGCAACCGTGAAATGCGAGTTCAACTCTCGCACCGTCCACCAAAGTTTTGGCTCGTGAACTCGACGGAAGAGTGCTGGTCTGAAAAGCCGGTGGACACGGTTCAATTCCGTGACGAGCCACCAATGTCCGGGTGTAGGGTAGCGGCCACCCACATGCCTTGGGAGCATGTCCACGCAGGTTCAACTCCTGCCACCCGGACCAGAGCTTCTAACGATGCAGGCATCGTAGTAGCGTAGGTCATCCCGGCGAGGATCAGAACTACAATGCTTATGAACGAATAGAGCGGGTGACCATGATTCGAATTGCTCCCCAACACATCTACGCGTTGCGGAACTCGACCGGGAAACCATTCACCGATCTCCTAGATCGTCTGATCCGAAGCTCTGCTGCGATCGTGGGTATCCCGGCCTCAGAAGTCCTCGACAATCCTCGCATCAATTACCCCGATGGTGGCGTGGATACACAGGTCAATAAAGGCGCGCAGCTAGGCCCCTGGGACTACTTCAAAGGCCCAAGCACATGGCAGTACAAGGCCGTCGAGCTGGATGAACTTACAGACAGCAAGGTTCGAAATGAAATCAGTGGAGACAGTAAGGATTACGTCCGCAGGTTGCTGAAGGATGGCTACGCGTACAGACTATGCGTTGCACATGACGGGCCGGCTGAGAAGAAAAACTCCATCAAAGCATTGCTGGATGCGGAGATTCAGAAGGTCAGGCTAGATGCGCCAGAATCCATAGTTCTTTTCGCCTCGGACATCGTCGCATGGGTAAATGCATTCCCCGCCATCGCCGCGGAGATGCTGGATTCATCCATGACGGAGTTCTTTCACTTCGCCACTTGGCAAAACAGGGAGCGCTCACGGACAAAAATCTTCGTTGATACTCCGGGTTCGGCGGTCGTCTTCGAAAATGTGCGCAGCCATCTCGATTGGAGCAAAAAACCGACCTCAGCGCTCCTTACACTGTCTGGGGATGCAGGAGTTGGCAAAACCCGCACGGTGTTTGAAGCGATCGCCGCGATGCCGGACGTCGCCCACCTGACGCTTTACATGGACGATGAAGATAACGCGCTCGGCGTTGCACGAGCGGTGGCGAACTACCCGAACGTGTATGCCGTTCTCGTGGCCGATGAATGCTTAGAATCGACGGCCTTCCAGCTTGGCAAAATTCTCCAGGGCGTCGAGAAAAGGGTGCGGTTGGTGACCATTGATAACGCGCTGGAGCGCGGAAACCAACCTGAACTGCGACTCAATCGTCTTTCGACTTCGACGGTTGAAAAGATCGTCGAGACAAACTTCCCCAACATTGACCAGATCCGTCTCTACCAATACTGCCGACTTGCGGAAGGGTATCTTCGATTCGCGATTTTCTTATGTGATAACGACGCAATGATCGCGCAACAAGGACATCTGGGCACGCTCCTAAACGACGCCAAGGCCTACCTTGCCACTCTGTTTGGCGGTGACGGAGCTTTCGATGAAGAAGACTATACGGCCCTTATGGTGATTTCCTTGGTTGAGCGGTGTGGAGTCGTCGGGAACGCCTTCCAAGAGCTTGAACAATTGTGCGCATTAGTGGGTCTCAACCCGAGGGATGTAAGCGAGCGCCTTCACCGCATGCAGAAGGCAAATGGTCTCGTCGCCCGTGCCGGCCGTTACTTCTACGTTACGCCGACGCCTATCGCAATGGTGTGTTTTCAGGCTGCCTGGTCGAAATGGGCTGAACTTGAATCGAAAGTTTTCTTGGAAAATTTTCCACCGGGGCTTGTGGCTTCATTTCTCGCACGTATGTCGCGCGCCCCAGAGGAGGTCGGCAAGGTCGTAAACGCCTACTTTCGCAACTGGGAGCTTTCCCGAGGGGGAGACATTTTTACAGATGCCAATGAAACTGAGCGGTTTCTCCTTCTGGTAAGAGCGGAACCGAACCGGATGGTGCCACGTCTTCGAAATCTCGTGATGACCGCAACGCCCGAAGAACTTAGTGTGCAATACGCGGGCGGGCGGCGCAGTCTCGTGGTCGAAGCAAATGAGATCGCCGCTTTCCCGGAGTGGTTTTTCCTCGCGGAAGAGATTCTGTTTGCTCTGGCACGAAACGAGACCGAGCCAGGGATTGGAAACAATGCAACTAAAGTATGGTCGGGGCTGTTCCCCATCCGGTCATTCGTTGCGACGCCTTTTGACGAGCGCTTAGAGATCATCCGACAGCGGAGTCGAAACGGCGACGCGATCGCGAAGATGCTGTGCGTCGAGGCTCTAGAGAGCGCCCTCGACGATGGCACGATTCACATGACTCTCGGCCAACCTTACGGCCGAAGGATTGCGCCGGCGCCGTGGTACCCAAAAACATGGGGGGAGTTTTACGGGCACATGAAGGCCTGCCTCTCCGAGTTGAACGTTCTGAGCACTGACGCCAACGATAGCGTACGTGAGAAGGCTACCAGCACTTTCATCCGCAGCATCCGCAGCTTGGTTTTTCGTGGATTCACACAGCAGGCCAAGGAAGGCGCGGGAAATCTCCCAGCGCATGTTCGCCCCATTCTCCGGGCAGAGTTACGAGAGTTTCTTCTACTGAACAATTCCGAGCATAGCCCACACTCCGAAGAGGAGAAAGGGCAGCGCGCACAATTTGTGGAAGATTGGATAAAGGAACTGGCTTCCACGGACATTCATGATCGCCTAGTCGAAGAAGTCGGGCCGGATTCATGGGAGCATCATTTAGAACAGACCGAGTGGGAACAACGCATTGCTGAAATAGCTTCCCACCTCTTACAACACGAGGACATCTTCGACAAAGAGCTCCCGTGGTTGAGCAGCGACAGGGCGCGTTCATCGGTCGATTTCGGAGCGCAGCTCGGGCGGCTCGATGAAAATCTGAAAGCTTTGGACCGAATCGTTGCCGCGGGCCGCGCAAAGCGTAATCCCAACCTCTCGCGTGGCTATTTCGCCGGCGTGAGTGGCAACATGCGTTCAAAACTGGAATCCAGCCGTGGGCAGTCGGCTCGCGAGAAGTTGAATAAGTCTCTAGATGTGCTTTGGGCTGACGATCCAGTTCTCGCTTTCCACGTCATGACGCCATCCGGAGAGTTTGTCAATTCGTTCGCTCGCGCCATCAAAGGTGTTCGGGAGAAACAAATCCCGACAGGCTTCCTGCACACATTCGTGGCGTGGAACGGACCGCGGCACACTTCGCCTGCAGAAGCGAGGGTGGCCGCGCAGACGCTGTTTCAAGCAGCTTTGGATGGTGATGAGGATGCCGCGAATACAGGAATCGACTTCATCGTGTTCGTCTTGATGCGAACGGGTGACTCAGAAGACAAACTGGTTTGGCTCCAGACGGTCTTCAGCGATCAATCGCTGGATGTTATCTTCGGGTTGTTGGAGCAAGCCGCACTGACGAGCAAGAATCTCTCTCATTGGTATTCGCAGATTTTTGCTCGCGTACTTCCGGCAAATCCGGACCGCGCTACCTCAATCCTCATTCAGATGATGAAGAGCGACTCTTATGAGACCTCACAAACCGCTGCGGGCCTCTTTGCAAGCGTTGCGGCGGTCCGCCCGCAGGAGTTGATGGATGCAATCGGCGCGGCCGTGTTATCGAAAGAACGCAGCCTGAGATTTCTCTTTCGCAAGTTTCCAATCACGCTATTGCCGGATACCGTCGTTCTTCAGTGGCTCGACAAGAACGGTCTGGAAGGCGCGCGACTACTCGCACGCCACGTCCCAGGCCCGTTCGTGGGCGCCAACGGACCTGAGCTAAATCCCGTTACGCGGTTCATCTTGGAAAACTATGGGAATGACGATCTCGTCTTCTCCAGTTGGTTTGCCGGAATGCACAGCGGCGGTGCCTTCGCTGGGTCGATTGCAGACCATATGGAACAACGTGCGGCGCGGGCGGAGCCGTTTCTCAATTTTCCGATCGAAGCGGTGCGGCGGTGGGCGGTGATCGAAATGAACTATGCGGCTGAAAATGCGGAAAACTTCAGGATGAGCGAAGAGGAGTTTTTCTGAGCAATTCTGGTGCTCGCAGTTGAAATTCGCACGAGCGCGACCAGGATCTGTCTTACGTCAAAAATCTGGTGCCAGCGGAGAGATTCGAACTCTCAAACACCTGTTTCTAAGACAGGCCGCTATTCCAATTCGCGCACGCTGGCACATGGTGCACAGGGGAGGATTTGAACCTCCGCGTCCCACTTGGGGATACCGGGTTACAGCCGGTACGTTTCGACCGGGCTCACGCACCTGTGCAAAGTTGGCGGAAGGTAGACGAATCGAACGCCCGTCGCTCATCACGACGCTCTGGTTTTCAGGACCAGTTGCCGACCATTCAGCAGTACCTTCCGCGATGGCGGAGAGTGCGGGAGTCGAACCCGCTAGCCTCTTGCGAGAACCCTTGTTTAGCAGACAAGTGCCTTACCGTCCGGCCCACTCTCCGTTGAATTGTCAAAGAACGACAGAATTTTGGTAGGCCCGGTGGGATTTGAACCCACAGGAAGGCTGCTCTTGAGGCAGCTGCGTATGCCAGTTCCGCCACGGGCCTGGTTAACTAAGCTGAAATTGAACGGAGGTTCAGTAACTCAGTCGGGATCGACTGAGGAGTCGTAATGACGATCGAAATTGAAGCTGGCGCTTCACAACCTCAATGTAGCACGGAAACGGCATCACTGCACGCTGTTTCTACAGTTAGATTGGGACCACGTGGATGGACGGCCTTGATTCGTCAGCATAGGACTGTTCCCGACGCCCCGAGAAAAGGAAGAGAGAGACACCATCCCTAAGCCTTCGGCTTAGGTCGGTGCAATCCTAAATGGACTCGCGAGCACTGCTCGAACAGCCTCGAAACGTGGTTCGAGACTGTTCCAATGTAGTTCGTAGTACGTTCGATGGACACGCGCCACGAGGAATCGCCTTCTTTCCACGGAGTGATCGCCAAGCGGTGGAGTTGAGAACTCTAAGGTTCTAGTTTAGAAAACTCACTTATCAAGCAACAACAAGTCCGGTTGACATGTCGTCGGTAGAGACACTGGACAATCTCCGGGGGAGTGCTTAGTCTTGGCTTGTTACAGAGCCCTGCCTCCCCCAGGGGAGGCAGGGCTTTTCCATTGCCGTGAGACGTGCCGAGCGGGATCGAGGCGGGACCGTTTCCACGTGCTAATATCCGTTTCGCGCCGAAGATGTCGTCAGAACAAGACAAACACGCTACGTTTGAGGCCCCGAAGGTTAGCGAGGAGTTCTCTCTCGGCAACGTTCACACTGGCCTTGAGAAGATCCGCACGCGACTGCTGGACTTAACCGCTCGCAACAAACTCTTGAATTTCCGACATCCGAAGACCTCCTGTCTGCGATTCGTGGATACCGCCCTGGACACAGTGTTTCAATACCTAATGGAGGGGAATCCCTTTACTGTCGAGGCCGTTCCTGAGCCGGACGATCTCGTGCGAGGTTCGGGCGGTGCCCACCCGTTAATTGATGACGCTCAGGAGGAAGACAAGATTCCAGCAAAGGACTACGCTGCCGAGCATGGCTGGAGCACGGACTTTGATCTGGATTCGCCTGACGAACCACCGCGACTGCGCGTACTGGCATACCAAGACGATCTGGACAGGACCGCAAAGAAGATCACGACTACAGCCCGGACCTCAATCGAGGAATCTGGTGCGAACATGCTTTATTTGTGCTTCGGATTCCTGGAATGGAAGGATTCGGAGATCGCTCAAGCTTCACATGCACCCCTTCTAATCATGCCGGTCACAATCGAGCGGGAGAAGGCCCCTCGAAAACAGGGATGGGTTTACCAAATCCAGTATTCGGGTGAAGACCTGACGACCAACCTTTCTCTCGTAGAGAAGATGAAGCGAGACTTTGGGGTGGCGGTGCCATACCTTCGTGAGGAGGACGGCCCGTCTTCTTATGCTCAGGCCGTTCGCGAAGCAATCTCGAGTCGGCCAGGGTGGCAGGTCAGGAATTTCCTGACCTTGGCACTCCTGAGCTTCGGGAAACTTCTGATGTTCCTCGATCTCGATCCTACGCGGTGGCCATCCAAGGCGCGGATCACAGATCATTCCGTCATAAAGAACCTATTTGAAGGTGTTAAGGCATCAAGCGTTACGTTCCCTGATGAGTATCCAATAGACGATGAGGATCTCAAGATGCCGGTTCCGCGATTGTTCTATGACGCGGACAGTTCGCAGCACAGTGCGTTGATTGACGCCCTTAATGGCAAGAATTTGGTTATTGAGGGACCACCAGGAACAGGTAAATCCCAGAGCATCACGAACCTGATTGCCGCCGCACTTCTGAAGGGGAAGTCGGTCCTCTTTATCGCAGAAAAGTTGGCCGCGCTGGAGGTCGTCTTCCGGCGTCTCGATGCAATTGGCTTAGGTCTGTTTTGCTTAGAATTGCATAGCCACAAGACGCAGAAACGTGAATTGCTAAACGGTCTCGAACGAAGGTTGAGCGCGCGCAATACTTTCGGCGGTGCTCCGAATTTGGAATACAAACTGAGTCAGGCCAAGGAAACTAGAGGCCAACTCAACAAGTACGTTCGCCTGCTGAATCTACCCCACCCTCAGTTTGGAAGCACAACCTTCGAAATCATATGGGCCAAACACCGCGCGGCGATGGCCCTCCCCGGCGATATCCCGGATCTAGATTCGCTAATGATTCGGGACGAGGACCGACTTAGCCGTCCGGCTTATGAGCGAGGCAAACATGCCACGGATCTTTTCGCTGTTATTACTAAGGAGATGTTCCAGAAATGGCCCATGCTGAAAGAACATCCTTGGTACGGTGTCGAATCAGCTGACATCGGATATGCAGAGCAGGGCGACTTGCTCAGACTGGTCCGCAGCGGCAGTGATTTGGCGAACGCCTGTGCAGATGCCGTCGCGAAGCTCCATGGAAGAGGATTCGTACTTGCCGGGACACTGGGCGAGTTGGAGTGGTGTCGTTCGGCTGAAGCGGGCCTTCCTGTTGCTAGCCCGAATCCTACGTTTGCTCTCCTGCCTGGGCTTCATTCAGATACGTCACGCCGGATTATTGGCGGCTTTTGCGACCAGATATCAAACTGGCGGAAGATTCGCGCTCAGATTTCGCAATTGGCAGATCTAAGCACAGCCACCCAAAGCTATCCCTCTTCTCTTCACGAGCTTTCTCGCATGGTGGATGGGAATGGCATCGGAGAGTTTTCCGCTTCGGAGATCAATGCCCATGCTACGAGAGTCAAAGAGCTACTTCATCAGATCCCTTATGCCACACATTTGTCGTCTTGGGCGCAGTCTAGTCTCTCACCGAAGGTTTCTAGCAGCCGTGAGGGCTTCAGTTTGCTGCGTGAAGCATTCAGAGCGCTCGCTACTGCTCCCGATGAGGAACTCATCTACCGGCATTCAGCGCTACAGCGTGAATACTCGCCGACCATAATCCGGTTGGCCCAAGAGAAAGCTGCTGATATCCGCGCCAGAAGCGCAAAGCTCCGAGAACAGTTTGAACTGAGCAACCTTCCTTCGTCCGCAGAACTGCATGATCATGCAGCCAATCTGTTGGAAAGCAACTTTGTCAGCCGTCTGTTTCGAAAAGACTGTCGAAATGCAAAGCGAATCTTCCGACGGATTCTGAAAACGCCTAGGAGGGTTGGCCACTCAGAGGCTATCTCAGGACTCAGGGACCTAGCGGAGTACGAGGATCGGCTCAGATCTTTCAATACCGACAAGCGTTTTAGCGAAGTCGCGGGAGTTCACTATGACGGCGTCAACACTCCGTGGCCGGCCTTACTGCGTGTGGCGGAATGGCTTTCTGGCGCAGGTCTCAGTTTAGGGTCAGCGGGCAAAGAATTCCTAGACGTGTTCACCGCGATGCCGGTAGCAGATTTTCGAACTTTGCGCCGAGAGGTCGGAGTAAGGGGCGAGGAGATCGACGCTCTCACCAGCATTTGCGATCTGGCCAAGCCTGCGATGGATGCTCTACCGGCTTCCATGAGGTGTTCGTGGGATGGGTCTCTGGAAGAATTCGGCGCCAATCTGCAGGGAGTAGACCGCAAACTGTCCCATCTGTCCACATTGGCCTCCCAGAGCGGGATAAAGGATCTTCTCAAGTTGGCTCACGTGGGACGGCTGCATGACTTATGCCGCGACGAAAGCCTACATGCGCGTGAGGTTGATCGCTTAAACAAAGAGCTCGGATTAGCGAAAGTCTGTGAAGGCCCAGACACAGACATTGACGCAATAGGGCAAGCAGTGGACTTCGCCGCTGGAGTCGACTCTGGTGTACTTCCGCCCTCTGTTCGCTGTTGGCTGCTGCAAGATTTCGACGCAAACTCTCAGTTAGTTCATGCGGAGATGAGTAGCTATATCGACTCGATGTCGGAACTTCAACGAACACTGCTGGCTCTGACCAAAATCGCCAAGCTGGATGTCGTGGGATTTTGGGGTTGTCAAACGATCTACGAAGTTCCGTTTACGACAGTTGCCGCCCGCTTAGGACGTGCACTGCGTTGCCCGGACGACCTCCCCATGTTCGTCGACTGGCTTCGCTCATGGGATGAGTGCACTGTGGCGACTTTGCCTGCGCTGCCACGCTTGGTTCTTAGCAGTGCGGTAACGACTGACATGGTGCCCCGAGTCTACGAATACCTTTTCTACAGTTCTCTGGCCACCAGTTGCATTAACGCTCATTCTGATCTGATGTTGTTTAAAGGGCTCGCTCACGAGAATGTCCGGGCCAGATTTGCTGGGCTTGACCGGGAGATTATGTCGCTTAATGCCAAGTACGCGGCGTCGGTTCTTGACGCCCGCTCTGTTCCAATGGGCTCTCGATCGGGACCCGTAGGTCAGTGGAGTGACCTCTCGCTTATCGATCACGAGCTGGCAAAACAGAAACGCCATGTGCCAATACGGCAACTCGTGAACCGAGCGGGAGATGCCCTGAAAGCGCTTAAACCATGTTTCATGATGAGCCCGTTGTCGGTCGCTCAGTACCTAGAGCCAGGCAGGCTAGTTTTCGATCTCGTTGTCATGGATGAGGCATCCCAACTCAAGCCGGAAGACGCCCTCGGTGCAATCGCACGAGGAGGGCAATTGGTTGTTGTTGGAGATCCGAAGCAGCTTCCTCCGACCACATTCTTTGAACGAGTAATGGAAGACGGGGATATGACCGACGATGATCTTACGGCTGCGGAGGACGCCGAAAGCATTCTTGATGTCGCCACGTCCGTGTATCAACCGATCAGGCGATTGCGCTGGCATTACCGTTCGCGCCACCACAGCCTAATAGAGTTTTCAAACCACGAATTCTACAAAAACCTAGTCGTGTTTCCATCCGCATATTCGGATCATCCAGAATTGGGAGTGAAGCTCATTGAGGTCCCCGATGGGCGATTTGTCAATCGCAGGAATGTCGTTGAAGCACAAAGAGTGGTTCGCGCAGCTGTAGAACACATGCGCGTACATCCGCAAGAGAGCCTTGGAATTGTGGCATTAAATTTTGAACAACGTGAGCTGATAGACGATTTGCTGGACCATGAAATCATGAATGATCCCCACGCGGAGGCGTTTGTATCGGACTGGAGGGAGAAGTCGGAGCCGTTGTTTGTCAAGAACCTGGAAAATGTGCAAGGCGATGAGCGAGACGTGATTTTCATTTCGACGACCTACGGGCCGAATGAGCAGGGCAAGCAATTCCAGAGGTTTGGACCAATCAACGGACCACAGGGCCATCGACGGCTGAATGTCCTGTTCACGCGCGCCAAGAGGCGAGTCGAAGTGTTTTCGTCCCTACAAGCTAACAACATCATGACGGACAGTGCCTCTTGGGGAGTGAAGGTCCTCCGACAATACTTGGAATTTGCCAAGAATGGAACAATCCCCGAGATGCCCGGAGCGGGAGGCGAACCTGACAGCGATTTCGAGATTTCAGTGGGCTATATTCTCAAGTCGGCAGGGTATGAAATTGTGCCCCAGGTGGGGGTTGCAGGATTCTCCATCGACATCGGCGTTAAAGACTCGGCCAATCCAGGTCGATACCTCGCAGGAATCGAGTGCGATGGCGCAGCTTATCACTCAGCGAAGTCAGCCCGCGATCGCGATCGGCTACGCCAGGAGATCCTTGAGAGCCATGGCTGGAAAATCTATAGAATCTGGTCAACAGACTGGTTTAAGAACAAACGGCATGAGGAGACTCGACTGTTGCAGTTTCTATCTGCCGCCCGACTGGAAGCGGCTCGTGCCTGAGCCTACCCGTCAACACACTCTCCAATGTTTAGTTTGACAGCTTACGCAATATGCGTAATAATATACGCAGTATGCGTAACTCTTCCGTGCTGACTGCGTTGTTCCCACAGGTCCGGCAGGGCGTCCTCGCGGCTACGCTCGGCCAGCCAGATAAGTGGTGGTATCTCTCGGAACTCGCGGGCCGTTTAGGCACGAGCCCGTCGAGCCTTCAGCGGGAGTTATCGTCTCTGGTGGCAAGCGGAATATTGGTGCATCGTCGGGAAGGCACGAGGGCTTATTTCAAGGCGGAGACCCAGTCCCCGGTGTTCCGAGACCTGCAGCAGTTGTTCGAAAAAACTGCAGGGCTGGCTCCAATCTTGGAGCAGATACTAAAGCCGTTTGGGAACAAGATTCAGAGTGCTTTTATCTATGGTTCCGTGGCACGAAGCCGGGAACATGCGATGAGCGACGTGGATGTGATGGTCATTGGCAGAGCGGGGCTTGCTGACCTGTCTCCAGCGCTCCGCAAGGCTGAGACGCGCCTGGGAAGAGAGGTCAACGTCTCGGCCTATTCCCCAGAGGAGTTTCGGGAGAAAATCAAATCGGGCGACCATTTCCTTGCCGCCGTTTTACGAGGACGGAAACAGTTTGTGAAAGGAGGCCAGAGTGACTTGGACGAGCTTGTTGGCAAATAAGGAAGCCCAGAAACACAAAACCTCCAAGAAGGAATTAGACAACATGCGGGCCCTGATCGCCCGCGACCTCGCGGACGCGAGTCTTGCTGGCCTTTCAGCAGACCGGAGATTCGCGACTGCCTACAACGCTGCGCTGCAGGCGGCGAATATGGCCATAGCCTGTGCGGGGTATCGGATCGTGAGCAAGGTCGGACACCATCGGGTGTCCTTGGAGAGCACTAGACTGGTGCTGGGTAAAGGCGCGCACAGGTACGCCGACTATTTTGAGACGTGTCGACGGAAGCGAAATACTATCGACTACACTTTCTCCAACGTTGCGACTGACACAGAAGCAAAAGAGATCGTCGTCCAAGCAAAACAGTTTTACGTTGAAGTCGAAGACTGGATTACGAAAAACCACCCCCCGCTGAAAATGTGACAGTCGAGACCAGCCTAATCGACGCCGCCGCCATCACGCATGAGCTCACTCCCCAAGCTGCCGGAGAATCACCGGGTCCTTGATCGCCCTATCGTCTGCGAGCAAGAACGCTTTGCTCAAGATGATCGATAGAGTTGCATCCCCTTCGAACGGCAGGTACACCTGAGGCGTACCTGCACGCGCCTTCGCATCCGGCACGATGCAGAGGTATTGGTCATTCGGCTCCATCAGAATGTTCCCCGAGCCGAGGTGAATCTTGTATTGGCGTCTTGTCCCCTGAACCAGCAGAAACCGATCGCTCAGCATGCACTTGTCTGCAATCTTGAGCCGCGGAATCAGTCGCTCCAGCGTCTCACGTCGTGAAATGGCGGTCGCAGACAGCTCGCCAAACGAATAGTTCCGCCAATATTCCCCATACCTGGTCTCGCGTCCGCCGTCCTGCCATGCCGGATCGTTGCCGATCGATCCCACACCGACGAACAGATCGACGTCACGCATAATCTCCGAAAAGACCAGCGTCGGAACTTGATCCATCCGCAGCGGTTCGTTTACCTCGCCTGCGCCCGGACCGAACGCTCGCGCACGGTAGCCGCCACCCCCGGCATGTGCGGTGTTCAGCGCAGCGCCGGTTCGGTAGAAGCGGACCTGGTCGGAGGCCAGCCGAAGGTATGTCCCAGCCTCATTCGTGTCCTGCCCGTAAGCATCGCCGATGCCCTCGATCCAGAACTCCGCCCTAATCCCCCAAGCGGCAAGCTCGCGGCTAGCAGGCGGGTACTCGTCATCGACCATGAGCCGCAGCTTGTTCTTCCAACGCCGCGCGCCGCACAGTGCATTGAATTGGTGTTGACGCAGGATATGCGCCGCGAACCGATTGGAATAGCGCTCCGTACGCCGCTCTGCATCCGTTACCAGGTAGACTTCGCGGTGTGCCTGCTTGAACGGCTGCACCATGCCGGCCGATTCGATGCGCCGCCGCCACCCCACTACCTCTTCGACGTTTCGGCCCGCAGGATGCCAAAGGGTAACCGTCGAATCATCGCCAATAGCAACTGTCTGCGCTTCGAGATCCTGCGCTTGGCCTTCGATCATTGTCACGGCGACGCCGTCCACGCACCAGATCAGCCTCCGGCCGATCGTGCCCACCACCGGGTGGTCGATGTACCGCTCGCGCCATACGCCGGCAGGCCAAGTCTTCTGCTCTAGAAAGAGCCCGTCGATCCGCTCCTTCTGGGCCGAGATCATGGCCTGCAAATCCTTAATATCGCCCTGCAAATCCTTCCAATCCTCGGCGCGTTCCTTCTTGACCGGAGCAGGAACCGACTTCAGCGACTTGCCCTTCCCGTCGAACCAGCTCACCTCAACATCGCTTCCTTTAACCTCGACCCTTACTTTGTAGTCGCCCAATGCCTCCTCGCGGACGCCGACGTTCGTAAGTCCACAATCCGGCACGCTGAGTTCTTCGACCTCTTCCCGCGGCAACTGAAGCTCACGCGCTGCCGCGTCAAACGCCTTCTCGACCTCTTTTTGCGCTGTGCCGAACCTTACCCGCACCTTTAGCATGGCGAGTTGCCCCATTGCCTCAGGACCAACCATTTCCGAAAGCGCGTAGACTGCTGCGTTCCCAACCTTCACTGCCCGAGGACCAACTCCCGGTACCTTTCTGTACGCCGAAAACGCCACGGCTGCCGCTAACCTTGCATCGCCGTCACGCCGCTTTAGAAGCGGGAGCAGCCATAGAAAGCCTCGCAGGACGTCGGCGTTTTCGTCCTGAATCGTATCGCCTATTCCTCGCGGATCTCTTGTAATGGTGTGGGAGCGGCCTCTCCCGACCCTCGGTAGCCAAGCCTCAATGGCCTCCCGAAATGCTTCCTCGCCCAGCGTTGCTACCAACTCGCGTCCAGTCTTCAGCCACTTCGCAGAAGGACGTGCTCCGGTGGCGCTCAGTGCGTGTCGCAAAACGGCAACCCATCGATTTTGTTCAGCCTCGGGGAGAGCGGCGATATCTGCGTTCAGGGCATCGCTCCAACTTTCGCCAGGAACCAGGAAATATTTTGCTCGATCGCCGATCCAACGCGTCAGAAGGGAGATATCGGGTGGAGTTGTTCCGAGATGCGGCCCCAAAACGCGTGCTAGCCGCCAAAGCGCCAGCACAAAGCGTTCACCCTCGGTGAGGCTTCTGCTGTCGTCGGTAAGGGTTCCGACTGTCTCCAGCAACCATGTATCTGAACTCGTCCGAGAGCCTCGCCCACGCGGGAACGTATGATGAGGCTGCATCGCAAGGTACAGGATTAGATCGAACAGAAGGGCTCTGTTCAAACTTACGGGCTCTCGCCCCAACCTGCTAACAATGCCCGAGAGGGTGCTGCGTGCTTTCCAGCAGGGCTCATCGTTGTAGTCCAGGCTGGGTCCCAGCAAAGAAGCCGAGTTGCGTTCCATCGCTGCCATCAACACCATGCTGCGAGGCGACGGATCGAGCCCCAGAATAGCCTGCCCCGTCGCGAACGCATCCAGGTCCGTGCCCCACTTCACCGCCTGGACCTTTTCTTCGAGCAATCTCGACAGGAACCCGTGCGCGGATGCTAGGGGAGAATGAGTGAGCATCGCGTACCTGTCCGGTCCACACACAGTAGTCTCAGACGCCTCTTCAGCCGGCAACATGCCTAGCATGACCTTCAGAGGCACAAGCACCAGTTGGTCTCCGGCGGCAGATGGAACTGGTGCTGGCTTCAGTTCTCCCGGCTCGTCCTCGTCATCCTGCCGCGGCAGCGCAGCACAGATCTGGTCCACCGCCGTGGCAAGCCGGTTGGCATCCTTCCCGCCGCCCTTGCGAAGTATGGCGGCGAAGCGCTGTGCCGCTTTTTGAACCTCTGCATCGATCCCATGTTTTGCGGTGTAGCGTTCCAGAGACTTTGTCGCCTGCCCAATTGGCAGGCCGTAGGAATGCCCTGTCTCCGTTAGCCATTCGAGAAGCTGGAGCAGATCCGTTCGATCGAGCGGCAAACTACGCCTGAGTAGCGCCCCAATGACTGCGAGCGTTTTGTACTCGGCCCCGAGAACCGCTGACCAACCTGGTATACGAGCGAGATTACTCCCCTGTCCATCACGAACCGCGTGATCGCGGATCTTCTCCCTGCTGGCGTGCCAGAACTTTGCCTGCGCCACCGCTGCCTGCACGAGCAGCCGGCCACGATCAGGCGAACTGGCAAGCAACTCTCGCCCGCTGGGTAAACCTTTCAGATCTACATCCTGGTAATAACGATCGACCGGCGTGCTGGCGGTTGCCTCCCGCACCCATTTGCATACCAAAGCGTGCTCGGCCGCCAAGGGGTCGTCGGATGAAAACTGAAAGATCATGGGCCCGTCGGGACCTGACACGTCTAGCCGCCCACCAGCGGCGTGAGCTTAATGAAGCTCACCGTAGTTTGCGGGCCAACGACAAACTCCTCGTCCAGACTCTCCGCCTGGCGGTTGTCGATTAGGATGAAGAACGCATTTGTGGAGAATCCCTCAACTGCCAGCTTGAACTGTGCCTCCCAATCGAGCGGCCGGTGAGCTTTTAGCTTGCTGCCGTTCAGCGTGCGCTCGGCGTCCTCCGGCTGAACGAGACCATTAAAGACGAGCCTATCCTGCTGCCGGTTGAACTCCCGCACTTCGTGATGCACACGCTCGCGGAGCAATTCGCGCACTGTAATACTCTCGCTCAGAAACTCAAGCGTTAACTCCCAGAGACTTTGGCCCGAAGCCGTCTCATCGCGAACGCAAACTTGCATTGGCGCCACCTCGGAGCGATTTTACCAGCGCCGATGGAAGGCGGCGCTCCTTTCCAGAGTGGTCCCTGAGAACTGTGTTCTTTGAATCCTGAGAAGTCGGCTTCGCGGAAAAATGCTACTGCCGATTGCGAGCCTCTTGCTGGGCGAGCCACAATGGCCCAAAGCGGCGGAATTCTCGAATCCTAGTTTGGAGAGTGCCGCTAGCTCGAACGAACCCTGAGCTATTGGATATTCAATGGATCCGAGCGGCGTAGCTCGCTCAGCCCCTTTGCCTTCTCAGTCATCAGCAAGTTGATTTCGTCGAAGTGCCACGGGCGGAAATCGTGAGTGTCAACGCCGACATCCATGGAAAGGGAAGTAGGCATGTCAGGGAGGTTCCCGTGAGAATGTCCGTACAGGTGCCACGCTCCATGATGGGAGCGATTCCAGACCCGCATGGCATAGTGACAAATCACGACGGGCTCGCCATGTATGGAGATTTCCGCAAGGTTGCTGAGCCAAGAGAACTCCTCGGTCAGCTTGCGAACTTGCTTGTGGTGATTACCCGGCACCGCAAAGATGTTCTTGCAGCGAATCTGCTTGCGGTGCTCCAAGGCCTTCGCCTTGCTCCCGATACAGAAGTCCCCAAGAAAATACAGGATGTCATTGACCTTAACGGAGGCGTTGAGACGGTCGAGAATCGCTTGATCCATTTCCGCGACGCTTCGAAACGGTCGATTACAGTAACGGATTATGTTGCTATGACCAAAATGAAAATCCGCGGTGAACCATATGTTCGGCATGTCTCTTGTGAACTCCCTGGTGACCTAGCCCCGTTTCAATGATGCTTTGTGTTCCGCTGCGGAACGACTTGCTGCGCAGGAGCTTCCGGCATTGGCATCTGTTGCGACTGAGTGGCACTTGACGTTTCCGGCGTTCCTTGTCGCACGTTGGCAAACCACGTACCCAACGCGAATCCCAGTGCTAGAGCAGCACTGGCAATGACAGGCAGCCAAATAGCCCAGACCTGCTTTTCCAGCCTAACAAGGAAATCGTCCATCTGCTGCGCCCTAGTAGTCATGCTCCGCAGGAGGGAGTCATTCGCGCTCCTGACCTTTGCGATTGCTCCGATGTCAGGGTGTGCTACTTCTCGCAGTACGTTCACAAGTTGTTTTTGAACGGAGTTCATTTCAGAGCAAGACTGGTCAAGCGCTCTGGCCGTATCCGGCAGACCGGACTGATGGAAACACTGTCGCAGGCTCTCGCCCAGCAGCTTCGCAATTCGAGGCGGGTCTAACCCCGTTTCCAATTCCTTCGGCAAATGAGCAAGGCGTGATTCGAGGTGTGATGCGTATCCAGCCATCCGTTTCTCAACTACATTGGCTTGAGATGCCGAACTTTCAAGAATCTTCTGCAACGACTTGCGTTCTGCGGCGATCTCCGCGGGCGTTTCTCGCGTGAGTAGCGCAAGGAGGCCCATTGCCTCTAGTAGGCGTAGCATTTCGTCGTTTGGACCAAGGGTGCGAGTGTGTGCGATGACCCTGTAATATTCCGCCAGTCGTTCAGCGGGCACCAGTCCTGCCAGTTCATCGAATAGGGTTTTGCTCTCAGACTCTGCGCCCGCCAAATTGAGAAGTTCCTGATCGGGGCTCATGGTAAGAGCATCTCCTTTGCCCGGTCGAACTCGGAGAAGAGCCGCCGCCGGTAACTTTCCGCACGCATGACGATGGAAGCACGATTCAGTTCGTTGATCGCATTCTGCCTTGTCGCAACCTGGCCAAGGCGGATGCCGTGTTGCCGGGCGGGGTTCTCAAGTTCCGCCAAGCGAAATTCCATCCGAATCACTATCGGCGACAGTGCTTCGCGGAAACGAATTGCTTGCTCCGCAGAGTCCCAGTAGCCGAAGTCTGACTGGGCATTTGTGGCGTTCTGCACGACAACATACTGGGCCCGTTCTTGCAGTCGGTTCGCCCATGCAAGGACACTCTCAACGCTTGCCGGGTCCGGCGTGACGACACCGACAGCAGTGAAACGTGCGCCAGTTGCCGAAACATCCTCATACATCGCGTCGAACCACTCGCTCGCTATCTGCCCGGAACCGGCTCCCATGTCGGCGAGGATGATCGCCGCGCCGGATTCAAGATGATCAACGAATGTATCCAGACCGGCAGGAGTGTGAATGTTCACCTTGGCTACCGACCCGTTGAAGAAGTGTTTGAGCGAGCCCCGAGCCTTGTTTTCCGTATCGAGGTCGAGCAGCGTGAATGGAATCTCATTGGCTTCGAACCACTCCGCCAGGGCGACCATAAGGCCAGTCTTGCCGACTCCGCCTTTGCCACCCATGGTGAAGACCACTCGTTTGTTCTTTGCTGGGGCGGTCATCGCGATCCTCCTTGGCTGACGAGTTTCAACGGCTCGCTTTCTTCAAAGTGAAAGTGCTTAGGTTTTGCCTTGTGCTCGACTGGCTTTGCTTTGAGCGCTGCAATTCGGGAGGCAACGTCCTCGGGATTCTTGCGGGTGCTCACGAGCGATTCCGATTCGAGTGGCGGAAGCTCGTACTGAATCTGTTTTCGGTGTTTGGCACGAACCTTGATGAAGGAGTGAATCGTACTGACTGCCACGTCGAGGTCGACACGCTCGTGAAGAATGCGAACGATGTCGCGATACGTGCAGCCTTTGCGTCGCAATTGGCGAATCAGTTCGCGGTGAGTTTCGAGTTTGGAGCGAGGTGGTTTCTGTGGGATCGAATCCAGCAGGGAAAGAAGGGTTGGGTCCATGATTTTCAGGCTCCTTAGCACCTGGCCATCACAGTCCGTTAACAGTCCGATAACCCGTCTCCACAGTCCGATAAGTGCCCTAGAGGGCTATCCGTACCGTTTAATTTCAATCGGTTACGAACTCTAGGACGACTTTCACGGCGGTAACACGGGTTCAAATCCCGTCGGGGACGCCAAATCTTATCAACGCTTTACACGGAAACTCCATCTGCATCGCGATACACAGAAAATACACGCTCTTTCGGCCGGATCATACCTACAACTTTGCTTTGCGCGGCCCGCTTGTCGGCCCCGAGAGCTTGGGTGTAGGTGTCCAGCGTCATCCTCGACGTTGAGTGCCGCAACAACTCCTGCACCACTTTCACGTCCTCACCGTTAGACTTGAGAATTGAAGAAAATGTGTGGCGAAACGTATGCCACGACACCTTTTTCTCGATCCCCAAGCTTCGGGCCACCGGCTGGATATGGTCGCGCATAACAGCGCTCAACCAGACGGGCTGCTTCCCGCGCTTGGCTCCGGCGCGCTTGGCATCGGTGGCCCATACATAGTCGGACGGCTTCTTGTAGGGAGTCACCTCGTACCAGGCCAATAGATCTCGAACCACGAACTCGCTCTTTCGACGTGAGCCGATAGCGTCCGCACATCGGAACTTCAGTTTAGCAGGGGGCATCGGTCTGGTTGCGGCCTTGCGAATTCGCGATCGCCAGGCTAATGGAAATCACGTGATCGGGTCTCAATCCTCGAAAACTCGAGCGGAAATACTTGCGTTGCATTGATGGAGACGACGTAAGCGCCCCGCTCCGTCGCATTTTCCACTTTTTGCAGTTTGCCATGTACGCGCAGGAACTTACTGTTCTTCACGATCATCCGATGTTCCTCATAAACAGCCGGCTTCAGTACCACGTCGCAGAAATCCGTCTCATCGTGCAAAGTCAAAAAGACAATTCCTTTTGCTGTGCCCAGCCTCTGCTTCACAGTTACCTCGCCAGCGGTTTGCACATGCCCTCCAGCAACACAGTTCTTGACTTGGCGAAGCGTGGAGAGATTCATGCGGTTCAGATCGTCTCGCCGGTATGCCATTGCATGTGGACCGATGGTAAGGCCGGAAATGTGGTGATCGGTGACAAGCCGTTCGACGTCGCTCATGCGCAAAAGAACTGGCGTGGGATCGTAGTCTGGGATCTCTCGTAACAGTGGCCCGACGGGACGGCCGAATTTTGCGACTTGCCACAGAGCACCCGCCGGTGAAGCTGGCTTTTGCGGTCGAGGGGATTCAGCGCCCCGCAAGCTGCGAGATTTTGCAATTCATCCTTTCGCAATTCGGGTACTCTCCGCGTCAGGTCGGAGATGTGCTCGAACGAAACGATGTGCCGCGCAGCAACGATCGCTTGGGCCGCCGCTTCTCGCAAACCGCGCACATACCCGAAGCCGATTCGCAGAATAATGCTCTCGTCATGTTGTTCGATGGTGCACTCCCAGTCGGAGCGCAGGATGTCAATCGGTTTTACTTTCAACCCGTGTTTCTGCGCATCTTAATAAGGACGCTCGGGGAATAAAACCCCCATTGGCTGCGCATTCAGTAGCCCGGCGGTGAACGCCGCCAGGTAGTGGCATTTCAGATAGGCACTGGCGTAGGCGATAAGCCCAAAGCTGAACGCATGAGATTCTGGAAAGGCATACCGAGGGAGGAGACAGGTGCGAACTCGTTGACACCGATCCAGCCGATACGGTAATTAACAAGTTAAAGTGTGTGCCGTCGACACTCCGAATACATCGCAAACCAAAACTTGAAATTCTAAGGACAATTTCTTCATGAAGACGAGAACATCGATAGCAGCATCTTTCGCACTGGTCCTAGCCGGGGTCCAATGCGGGTTCGGAGCGAAGGCCAAGGACGAAAAGGTATCGCTGCCTCTGGCATCGGTCCCCACCTTTTCGACAGAGAAAATTGGGCGACAAGGCCATTTCTATGTGGGCGGTAAGTGGGTTGGGGAACCAGGTAAAGAACGAATGCGCGGCGCCATGTATGTTGAGGTGTGGGTGCCCAGGCAGATCCGGCATCCGTATCCAATTTTATTTGTGGAAGCAGGAGGCGGACAAACCGACATAGCGCTGCTGCAAACTCCAGACGGGCGCCCAGGCTGGGCCTATGATTTCGTGAATCAAGGCTACACCATTTATATGATGGACTTTCCGGGGCGAGGGCGTGCGGCGTTTATTCCCGGTCTTGATGGCGAAATGACTCCACCTCGGACAGCCGAGCACATGGAAGAAGTTTGGACGGGCGGCCATCCGGCCACGAATCCACAGCGCGCTTGGCCTCAATCAAAGAAATATACGCAGTGGCCGAGCGACGCGCCCAATAAAGGCAAGATCGGCGATCCCGTGTTTGATTATTTTGCCAAGACTGAGCTCGGGTTTCCTTCGGCCGATGACATGGAACCGCTGGCTGCGGATGACCTGGTCCAACTGGTGGATTTGATCGGCAAACCAGTCATCCTGCTTCTGCACTCGCGGTTAGCAACTTCCGGCTGGTTGCTGGCGGATGCCCGGCCGAAGTTGATAAAAGGAATTATTGCAGCCGAGCCATGGGGACCACCGATCGAGAACGCGGAACTGGACGCAAGAGGTCCGGGTCACCTATGGGGCCTGACCAATTTTCCGATTCACTATGATCCGCCAATCAAAGAAGCGTCGGAGTTGCACACGGTTCAAGAGGAGAAAGCCGATGGTCCCGACCTCGTTCCATGCTGGCTCCAGAAGGAACCCGCGCGCAAACTCATCAACCTTGAACGTATTCCGGTCCTGAATGTGTCCGCAGAGGCGAGCTATCACCGTCCGTACGCCCGCTGTGTCGCTAAGTGGCTTAATCAGGCTGGCGTGAAGACCACATATGTGAACCTGGAAGATGTCGGGCTACCCGGCAACGGGCATCAGATGATGTCCGAAAAGAACAGTGCCGGAATCGCGAAATATTTTATGAGCTGGCTTGACAAGAATGTACGCTGAGCAAACGGGGGCCTCGGCGAGACAATGAATCGTCCCCGAGTGACAGTGTGCCTTTCAGAAATTAATGCGATGGGAAAGCTGCTCGAATCGCGGATCAGAATGAAGGCTGCTTAGTTCGGGGTCTAACCTCAGATAGACCATCGACGTAGATCGATCGTCAAAAGCTCTTTGCAACCAGCTCATGGCGTGATCATTCTCGCCCAGTCCGGCATAGACAAGCGCAATTGCATACGAAGGCACATAAGGCTGGCCGAGGCGCGATTCCAGGTCCTGCAGCACTTTGCGCGCTTGATTCTCCCGTCCGGAAATTGCGTAGACGTACCCGAGCGAGCCTTTGTAGCACGCATCCCCGGTGGATAGGTTTACAGCCCGCTCCAATTCCGCGATCGCCAATTCGTATGACTTCTTTTGTGCGTAGGCTCTACCCAAACGAAAGTGGGTGCGCGGAAAGCCAGGATCGATATCGATCGCTTTCATCAGGACTTCAATCGCCTCATCGCTTTTACCTGCAAGAGACAAAGTCCAGCCGGCATTGCTGCCGATGATTAACGAAAGCGGATCGTCCTCCATGGCGTGCTGCGCTTCCGCGACCGACTCCTGAAAGCGGCCCATCGCCGCAAGGTTTTCGCTGTACCAGGAGTGTGCCATTGCGTAGTTCGGATTGTCGGCGAGGGCGCGTCGGAATTCCGCTATGGCGTCGGTCGCGTTCCAATCATAGTAAAAATGAATGAAACCTAAACTGGCATGGGCTTCGGCAAGTCCGTCGTCCATTTCGAGAGCTCGCTTGGCAGCTTCCTTGGCGGCTGGGAACGCCTCTTTCGGCGGAAGCATAGCGTAGAGACCTAGTGTGCCATAGGAATCTGCAACGCCGACGTAGGCTTCAGCGAACGTCGGGTCGAGGGCGATCGCCTGGTGGAAATACTCCAAGCCCCTCCTCATCCCTATTTCGGTTCGCTTGTTCCAGAAGTAACGCCCCTTGACGTATGCCTCGTACGCGTCGGGTCTCTCCGTGGATCGCTTGATGAACCGGCGCGTCTCCTCGCCGGTGAGTTTCAGGGGGATGGACTGGGCAACGCGCTCCGAAAGGGAGTCTTCCAAGGCAAAGATGTCCGTAAACTCCTTGTCGAAGCTTTCGCCCCAAAGCTGTACGCCGTCGCGCACCCGGATGAGTTGTACCGTCAACCGAACGCGATCGGACGCTCGCTGGATGCGCCCGTCGAGAACGGCGTCGACGCCCTGTTCCAGACCAGCCACCTGAGGACTCAGTTCCTTGTCGGCGTACTTCTGAATGGCGCTGGTCGGTCGTACGATGATCTTTCCGGTGTTGCCAAGCTTTGTGATCAACGCGTCCGCCATCCCTAGGCCCAGATATTCGTCGGCGCCTTTTGCACCTAAAGTTTGAAACGGAAGAACGGCAAGCGAACGAAGCGTGGCCGCCTCTTGCGCTGGATTGGCCCCACGGCGAACAGCCATCCGAACCAGAATCAAGAACACGCCCAGAGCTATTACCGCCGGCAGAATTTTCCAGCGCAAAGTGGTCTCAGGAGTAACGGCGGGGGCCTTGAACGCCACTGGGGATACTTGAACTTTCCCTGGCCCCTCCTGCCCTGCTCCGCCGGGGTCATCGGCGTGGATCAAGGTGGCCATCAGTTCGGGTTCACCGACCCGCCTGACCTCAGCGACAAAACGATAGCCCCGTTTGGACACCGTCTCGATGTATTTATGCAGGCCGCGATCGTCGTTAAGGGCTTTCCTCAGGAACGAAACCGTAACCGAAAGATTGCCTTCCTCCACGATTGAGCCGCGCCAAATTGTCTTCAGCAATTCGTCCTTCTCGACCAGATGGCCACCCCTTTCCACCAGGTAAACCAGCAAATCAAATGCCTTGGGAGGAATAGGAACGGGGTGGCCATCACAGAGAAGGAGACGCTCTGGGGGATCTAGTTGAAAAGGACCGAACTCATACAAATGCTTGACAGAAGTATGCATTGCCTTCGAATAAATAAATTCTTAAGATTTCTTTTGGCGATTCCACAAGACTTTCTGTCGCCTGTACCACTAGGTTTGGTGCCGCAATCCCGGAAAACCCAAATCCCCTCCGGGGAAGAGATTATAGCTCACTTGTGACTGGGCAATACGTGCAAACCGTATGGACTCATGAGCAAGTTGGGCACACGAAGCGCGATCCAAGTCCTAATCCGAAACTTCGAGTTATTTTAAAGAGTTTGCGAATTCGCCGTCCCGGTCAATTGAATGAAAATGAGGGGGTTATGATCGTGCGCAATCGAAGCTGGGGAAGTCTTGTAAGCGGGTTTGTTCTATTCTCGGCAGCTGTCCTCTCGGTACTACCACCGCTTTGCGCCAACGCCCAAGTCTCGGGAGCGACGCTCACGGGCACGGTCAGCGACTCCTCGGGCGCGGTCATTCCCAACGTGCAGGTCTCCATTAAGAACGAAGACACGGGCGAAGCCCGCTCGGTCACGGTGGACTCGGCGGGATTTTATTCTGCGCCAAATTTGCTGCCTGGGAAGTATAACGTCTCGTTTAGCGCCCCCGGGTTTGCTACCGCGGTACAAAACGGCGTCGTGTTGACGGTAGGCGCTCAGCAATTGCTGAATATCAAAATGCAGATTGGCCAAGTTACTCAGACCCTTGAGGTACAAGACCTAGCGCCCTCGGTGGACCTGGCTACTTCAACCATTGGCGGAGTTGTTGGTCAGAACGCTGTCGCACACTTACCGTTGAATGGACGTGATTGGACGCAACTAGCCACGCTGCAACCTGGGGTTGACTCTGTGGGGTCAATTCAGGCAAATACCGGTGGGCCAGACCGTGCGCGCCGCGGCTACGGAGTGCAAATGACCATCTCCGGCTCGCGTCCCACGCAAAACAATTACCGCATCGACGGTATTAGCGTGAACGATTACACGAACGGCGGCCCAGGCAGCGTCGAAGGGTCGACGCTGGGTGTGGACGCAGTTCAGGAGTTTTCCGTACTGACCAGCAACTATTCGGCGGAATACGGCCGCACCTCGGGAGGTGTGATCAATGCCCTGACCAAATCAGGGACCAATCGTTTCCATGGTTCCGCGTACGAATATCTGCGCAATAGCGCTCTGGACGCCAGGAATTTCTTTGACCCGGCCAGTATCCCAGCTTTCCGGCGAAATCAATTCGGAGCATCGATTGGTGGTCCAATTTGGAAGGAGCACACTTTCTTCTTCGCGGATTACGAGGGGCTTCGTCAGAATCAAGGCATCACCTCGCAGGTTCCTGTCCCTTCGGTAGCGGCCCGGCAGGGCATACTATGTTCAATCCCGCAACCCGGAGCCGGCGGTTGCACGACGCACCAGGTTTCCGGAGCCTTTAACCCCGATCCGGCAACCGGAATTGATAAATCAGTCCTCCCCTATCTGCCCTTGTGGGGCTTGCCCAATGCGGGTCTCGTCGGCAATGGCGATCAAGGCATTTACTCGTTTACCGCACCTCACATTACAACCGAGAATTTCGGAACGGCCCGCGTGGATCACAAGTTTTCGGAAAAGGACAGCATCTTCGGAAGCTATCAATATGACTTTGCGAACGCTACACAGCCTGACCCGGCAAACGACGTACTCGTTGGGAATTCAACCGGAAGGGCTTACTTTGCCTTGGAAGAGACGCACCTCTTCACTTCACAGCTAATCAATTCCGCTCGCTTCGGATTCAACCGGTCTCTTCATACCTCGCAAGGCGCAAAGGCGATAAATCCCCTGGCAAACAATCCGTCCTTAGGAGAAAGTGCCGGCGCCGACAACCCCCAAATCGACGTGCCCGGCTATATATCCATTCAGCCGGGATTGAACCAGATCGAGCGGCTCGATTTCTTCGAGAATTCGTATCAGGGTTACGACGACGTTTTCTTGACGCGTGGAATTCACAGCTTAAAATTCGGTTTTGCTGTGGAACGGGTCCAACTGAATGCATATGATCCCGCGCCGTTTGGGGACATTTCATTCGGCACACTCGCGGACCCTACCAGCAACGGATTTCTGACGAATAACCCAATCGTTCTTTCCGCGCCGCTCCCCAGCGCACCGTTTATTCACTTTAATTTTCGCTCCACCATTTTCGGCGGCTATCTTCAAGATGATATCCGTTTGCGCCCGACTCTGACGGTAAACCTTGGCTTGCGTTACGAAATGTCAACGGTCCCGGCGGAGGTCCATGGCCACTTGTCGGCGCTGCACAGCCCGTTTAACCAGACTTTTGCAGATACGATTGTCGGTTCGACTGTCTTTCAGAATCCTACGAAGCGAAACTTTGAGCCCCGAATCGGTTTCGCCTGGGACCCGTCCGGAAGCGGCAAGAGTTCGGTCCGTGGCGGTTTTGCTATTTTCGACGTGCTTCCGCTTCCCTATCTTCTGGGACAGTTCGCAACTAACACCGCTCCTTTCACGGAGAATGGCACGGCGAGTAATCTGCCCGCAGGCTCGTTTCCGACGGGCGCGTTCGACATTCTCGCAACCAATGCCGCGAGTAATCTCGGCCTGCGCATCCCGTATATTCAGCCCAATCCCAAGCGCAATTACCTGATGCAGTGGAACCTGAATTTACAGCGCGAACTGGCCCCGAATCTCACGGCGAGCGCCGCCTATGTGGGATCACGCGGGGTGCACATGATATTCCGCGCCGACGATATCAATACCGTGCTGCCCCTGCAAAGCTCTAAGGCCCCCTTTATTTGGCCGGTCCCGGTAGGTAGCGGGTCGCAGATCAGTCCTGCGATCGGTCGAATGGACACTCTGCAGTGGAACAACGATACGTATTTTGACGGCCTCGAAGTGCAAGTGGAAAAAAGAATGAGTCGTGGACTCGAGGTGCAAGGCAGCTACACCTGGAGCCGGGCCATCGACGGAGGAGACGGCTCAATCGCAAGCGATTCATTCGTAAATTCAATCCCCAGTCTGTTCTTCTTTCTTCCGCGTTACCGTCGCGCCCCCGCCGATTTCAACATTACGCATAATTTAACCATCAATTACTTGTGGAATATCCCCGCTCCAAAATCACTTCAAGGCCCTCTTGGCTGGCTGGCAAAAGGATGGCAGACGGGGGGCATCCTGCAAATAAAGAGCGGCATACCTTTTACGCCACTGATTGGCGGAGACCCGCTCGGGCTTAGGAGTTCGAATCCCTTCGCATATCCGGATCGCCTGACCGGATCGGGGTGTTCCTCCCCCGTCAATCCAGGCAACGCCGCTGGCTACATTAAGCTGCCGTGCTTTACGCTGCCGACGTTGCCTGCTTCTTCCGCGGCTTTGTGTGACCCTGCGTCCTTCGCCGCGGCAGCCGCTCCTGCGCCAACCGGTACGGTTTATTGCGCGAACCGTCTCGGTACCGGTGGAAGAAACGAAATCTACGGGCCCGGCCTGGTCGACTTCGACTTCTCCCTTATCAAAGACATCAGGATTACTGAGCGTTTGAATTTGCAATTTCGCGCAGAGATTTTCAATCTGTTCAATCACACCAATTTCAACCCGCCTCTCGTCAACAACGTATTGTTTAATCAGGATGGATCTCCGAATAGTGCGGCAGGTGCTCTTGATTCCACCTCAACCAGCAGCCGGGAAGTCCAATTCGCATTGAAACTTATTTTCTGACGGGCGATTAGGGACGTCGTAGAGGCGCACAACTACGAAATGTGTTTCCGCTTAGGGTTGTGAATCATAAAGCAATCAGGAGTTTATAAATGTCGTCCGCGGCAGTCTCAACCCCGGTGCCGTTCCTCATAGGTGGAGAATGGGTCCAGGACACGTCCTCTCACATTACGCATGTGAATCCAGCTACAGGGGAAGTCAACTATCAGGTTTGCGCCGGCAGCGAAGCGCACATCGACGCAGCCGTCCAATCAGCTCATACAGCTGCCAGCAAGCCTGCATGGCGCAATATGTTGCCGCACGATCGTGCGCAAATACTGCATCGCATCGCGGATCTGATGATGGAACGTTCCGACCTGCTGGCGCGGTGTCAGATGCTCGAGAACGGCAAAGTGTGGAAGGAATGCAAGAATCAAGTCGTCAATGGCGCGGCGACCTTTCGCTACTGTGCCGCCGCCATCGAGACGCTTGGGTCGGAGATCACGCCGCCCCGCGGCAATTACCTGAGCATAACGGTTTACGAACCTTGGGGTGTTGTAGCGGCCATTACGCCTTGGAACTCGCCGATTACTTTGACCTGCAACAAAATTGCGGCCGCCCTTGCTGCCGGGAATGGCGTCGTCCTCAAGCCGGCCTCGTTCACGCCGACTTCCGGAATTGAGTTGGGCCGGATTGCGCTTGACGCGGGCGTACCCCCGGGAGTGCTGAACGTCGTACCGGGAGCCGGAAGCAAGATTGGCGACGCACTCGTCACTCACCCGTTGGTGCGGATGGTCTCTTTTACTGGAGGGACCGAGGTCGGTCGAAGGATCTCCGAATTGGCCGGCAAGAAAATAATTCCCGCCGTGTTGGAGCTCGGTGGAAAATCTCCCCACATTATTTTGGCAGATGCAAACCTGAAGGCAGCAGCGGATGCGGCGACAGTAGCCATTTTTGAAGGAACGGGTCAATCGTGCACGGCGGGATCGCGTCTGTTCGTGGAGCGCAAAGTCTACGATGAAGTGATTTCGATGATCATCGAAAGAGCCCGCGCACTAAGAGTCGACTTGCCGGACGCCCCGGGTGCGCAACTCGGACCGAGCGCGAGCTTTTCGCAACGGGAGTTCATCGAAAAGATAGTGGACGGTGCGCGCCAGGAAGGCGCTGAGATTCTGATCGGAGGCACTCGACCCTCCGAGCCGCGTCTGGCAAAGGGTGCGTTCTACATGCCTACGATCGTTGCCGGCATCACCAACAAATCGAAAATCGCACAGCAGGAGATTTTCGGGCCGGTGCTGTGCGCCATGCCATTCGACAACGAGGACAACCTCATTGAGCAAGCAAACGACACCATGTACGGCCTGGCGTCAGGGATCTGGACAGCGGACTACAAACGTGCCTGGCGCGTGGCGCGGGCACTGGAAGCTGGGATGGTTTGGATCAACACTTACAAGCAGTTCTCCACTGCAGCTCCGTTCGGCGGATTCAAAGAGAGTGGACTTGGACGCGAGAAGGGATTGCAGGGGATCAGAACTTATCAGCAGGTAAAGACGATGTTTTGGAGCATGTCCGATACATTCGACGGCGGCTTCAGCATCGCGAAATAAGATTTAAGAGGAATGGATATGCCGAAAAGCGAAGTGCAATCCGCTCGCGTGAAGCCAGCGTCCAAGGGAGCCGCGTACATTGCTGACTTTCTAGTCCAACAGAAAGTACCCTATGTGTTCGGGGTATGCGGTCACGGCATTCTCGGGCTACTCGATGGACTGTTCGACCGGCAGGGGGAAATCAAAACCATCTCCGTGCATCACGAGGCTGTGGCCGGGTTCATGGCTGAGGCGTATTTTCGCATCACTCAAAAGCCTGTGGCGACATTTACCTCGTGCGGCCCGGGCTCCGCGAATCTTATCCTCGCAATCGCCGCCGCATTCGCCGATTCCTCCGCGATGCTCAACATCACTGGCAACGTGCCGACCGGGCAATGGAACCGCGGTCCGTTTCAGGAGACAGGGAAATATTTCCAGGGAGATTTCGTCAACGTCCTCCGTCCCTACGTGAAGCGCAGTTTTCAACCGACCAGGGCCGACATGCTGCCTCTGGCCCTGCGTCAAGCTTTCGCGCTGATGACCAATGGCCGTCCGGGACCGGTGAATCTCGATGTACCGCTGAACGTGTTTGTGGAGGCTGTCGAGGAAAGTGTCTCAGAACCCGATAATCACTGGCCGGCGACGGAATGGTCACGGCCTGCCGCCGATCCCTCTTCGGTAGACGAGGCGATTCGTCTCCTGCAGCGTGCGGCCCGTCCGGTGATCGTTGCAGGACACGGAGTCGAGCTCAGCGGGGCTGAACCAGAACTGCTCATGTTTGCGGAGGCTCTGCGCATTCCGGTCGCTACTACGCCCTTCGGGAAGGGCGTCTTCGACCCGCGTCACGCTTTAAGCCTGGGACCAACCGGACGTAATGGGTCCTACATGGCAAATGCGGCGTGCCGCAACGCCGACGTAATTCTCGCGCTGGGTACGCGATTTGATGACCGCGCGACCAGCGCCTGGCTTCCCGGTTTTACTTACAGCATCCCCCCGAGCAAACTGATTCACGTTGATATCGATGCGGCCGAGATTGGCCGGAATTTCCGGCCGGAGATCGGAATCATCGGCGACGCTAAGCTTTTCCTGCAACAGCTTCTCTCCGCGCAGCGTAGAAGCGCCGACAGCGGCCGCGAAGCGTGGCTCGAACGGATTGCCGGATGGCGTAATCGATGGGAGGCTGCGACCGTGCCACCGCGCACCTCGGACGCAATTCCCATTCGGCCAGAACGCGCCGTCGCAGAGTTGCGAAAGGTTGTGCCGCCAGATGGCATTGTGCTCGCAGATGTTGGCATCCATCATAATTGGCTCGTCTCCGAGTACGAAGCCTGGAAGACTCGCACTTTCCTCCAGACCTGGGGATTTGCCTCGATGGGATTCGCTGTAGCCGGCGCGCTCGGCGCCAAGCTGGCTGCACCCGATCAGCCCGTCGTTTCGTTGTGTGGGGACGGCGCATTCATGATGAACGCGAGCGCCGTGCTGACGGCGGTAGAGTACGAGATTCCAGTGGTGTGGCTGGTGTGGAATAACTTCGGCTATTGCGCCATCCGCGATCAGCAGCGCGGTTACTTCGGCAGTGACCGGGAACTTGCGACCAGCTTCACCGACCCCAACGGGAGGCTCTTTTCTGCCGACTACGCGATGATGGCCAGATCCATGGGCGCCCTTGGTGTAACCGTCGAGAAGCCAGCCGATCTCGCGCCGCAACTGGAAGCGGCCATTGCATCGGGCCGGCCCATGGTTCTCGACGTACGTATGGATCGCGAGATTCGCCCTCTGGCAACAGGGAGTTGGGATCTTCCTCCAATCCCTCATCCCATGCCGAACTTTGGCTGGGGAGAAGACGAGTGACAACGATATCGACCTCGTCAATCAGATCCTGTTTGCAAATGTTCCCTCCTCATCCCCGCACAAAGTAGGCATGAGGAGCAGTTCAGAACGTAGCGCGAGATTATGACGACAGGAACAAGCATTGGCGTTGCAACGCCACCGGTGGAGCAACTGGGATCTGTCGAAATGGGTTCGCTGTGGTCTGGTAAACGCTTTTATATCGCCGCGTTGTTGTTCCTTAATCTTTTCATCAATTTCATGCACCGCATTAATTTGTCCGTCGCCGCGCCTGCAATTGCGAAAGACTTTGGATGGGACGCAGGAAAGATGGGCTTGCTCTTCTCTTCTTATCAATGGACATATTGTCTCTTCCTTTTGCTGTGGGGCTGGATGTCCGACCGAGTGGGAACACGCTTGGTCAACGGCTTGTCGGTCGCGATCTGGTCTGTCGCGGGAATTCTAACGGGCGTGGCCACAACTTTTGGGGGCATGTTAGCGACCAGATTGGCACTGGGAGGCGGCGAGGCGGCTTCGTTTCCGACATCCGGTAAGGTGGTCAGGCAATGGTTCCCGCCAAAAGAACGCGGACTCGCGACGGCAATCTTCAACGCCGGTACCTTCGCTGGACCGGCATTTTCGGCGCCGTTGGTAGCCTGGCTGTTACTGAAAGAAGGCTGGCGGCACTCGTTCATGATTACGGGATCTCTGGGCTTCTTTTGGGTATTCTTGTGGTTGAAATTGTTCCGACCTCCATCCGAGTGTTCATGGCTGCCCGCGGACGAGCGAAATTACATCCTGGCGCAAACGGATTCCCAGGCTAAAGCCGCGAAGCCGCCCAAAGGCACTTTGTTTCGGCTTATCGGCCGCAGAACCATGTGGGGTTTGTTTCTCACCCAGGGATGCTGCGCTTACACCATGCTGCTTTTTCTTTTTTGGTTGCCGTCCTACTTGGTGCAATCCCGACACATGTCTTTAGTGAAAGCCAGTTGGTTTACTTCTATTCCTTATGTCGTCGCTGTGGTCTTGGGATTGCTGATCGGGAAACTCAGTGATAGCCTCCTGACTCGCGAAGCGATAAAGCAGGGGAAGCGCCGGACTTTGCTGATTGTCTTTATCCTGTTGTCGTGCGTTGTTCTCTTGACCAACCTGGTCGCTAACGAATTCCTGCTCTTACTGCTGATCTCGATTTCCTTGGCGTGTATCTCCAGCGCACTCTCATTGAATATCGCACTCACCAATGATCTGGTTTGGAATCCGGAGATGGTGGGCATTGCAATTGGTTTCTTGATCTTGGGCGGTAACATTTTCGGATCGCTCGTTCCCATTGCCACGGGATACATCGTTAAGTGGACCGGCTCATTCGATCTTGCATTTTATTTGGCGGGATTTCTCTTATTCGCGGCCGCGTTGATCTGCTTTACGATGACGCGGCGACCGCTCAGCTTCGAAGAAAGCATATGAACACTCCTCCTCAACAATCCTGGTCCTTACGAATGGCAACGGCGATAGAACCGGGAATTGTATGCATTGATCTCGATCGCATGGTTCAGTTTTATACGGAGGTTTTAGGGCTCAAATTTGCGACCGATGCCGAAGCGTCCGCAGAGATGAGCACGGAGTTCGGCACGGGACCGCACGGTTTTAGAATCATTCGCCTGCAAACTCCCAATGGAGAACGAATAAAACTCATCCAGCCGAAGAATACTGTGCTCAAACAAAATCAGGATCCGGAATGGGTCTTTGAGCGGCAGGGCATCACCTACATCACTTTTGTCATCGTGGATGTCCAAGAGGTGACGCTGCGATTAAAAAAGTTTGGAGTCCCGTTGATGAGCAAAGAGCCGGTCCCCATTCGCAAGGGGATCACCGCCATCTTCGCAAAAGATCCAGAAGGCAATTTCCTCGAATTTGTCGAGTACGCAGATCTTGCGTCTTATCGGCCGGACTTTTCAAATGGCGTCAATGTTTTTAGGAATAAGGAATAGCCTTTCTTGAATCGATTCACAAACCGGAGGCCCTTTTGACGGAGAGCTTGAGCACAGAAAATCCCGCTGAACGGTCTCCTTCTGCTCCGTCTCCGGCGACGGACTCCAAGGGAAAGCCGCTATATGCCTCGCTATGGTTCCAGGTAGTGGTCGCCATGGCCTTGGCAGTGGTGCTGGGCTATCTCAGCCCCGCCAAAGCAGTCGCCATGAAACCGCTCGGCGATGCGTTCATTCGCCTGATCTCCATGGTGATCACGCTGCTTATTTTTTGCACTGTTGTATCCGGCATCGCAGGCATGCAGGACATGCGCAAGGTAGGCCGGGTTGGCGGCAAGGCTCTTTTGTATTTCGAAATTGTTTCGACTTTGGCGTTGGTGGTCGGATTGCTCGTGGGAAACATAGTACAGCCAGGACGAGGCTTCAACGCCAATCCCGCTACCCTGGACGCGCGTGAAGTGTCTGCGTATGCGGGTCAGGCGAAGACGCAGAACCTCACCGATTTCTTGATGCACATCATTCCTAATACAGTCGTGGACGCATTCGCCAAGGGCGACATCCTCGAAGTTGTATTCGTGGCACTGCTGTTCGGATTCGCGTTGTCCAGTCTGGGCCCACGCTCCCGTCCGCTGTTGGAATTGGTGGATGGTTTGACCCAGGCCGTTTTCAGGGTGATCGCAATCGTGATGAAATTCGCTCCGATTGGAGCGTTCGGAGCCATGGCATTCACGGTAGGAAAATACGGCATCGCCTCGCTCGGTCCCTTGGCCAAGCTCATTGTCACCTTTTACATAACGTCCATCCTCTTTGTGCTGGTTGTGATGGGAGGAGTGGCCTGGGTGGCCGGATTCGGCATCATCCGATTTCTCTTCTATATAAAAGAAGAAATTCTCCTGGTGCTGGCGACCAGTTCCTCGGAGACTGCGCTGCCCACTTTAATGGCAAAGATGGAAAGACTGGGTTGTTCGAAATCCCTCGTCGGCCTGGTGGTTCCGACCGGTTACACCTTCAATACGGACGGCACAAGCATTTATATGACCCTGGCAGCTCTGTTTGTTGCGCAAGCCACCAACAGCCACTTGAGCCTGTTGCAGCAATGCACTATTTTGGGCGTTGCCGTTTTGACATCGAAGGGGGCAAGCGGCGTACAGGGTGCGGCTTTTATCGCTCTCGTAGGAACCCTCATGGTGATTCCCTGCATCCCCGTCGCTGGCATGGCTCTGATTCTTGGCATCGACCGTTTCATGAGTATGTTCCGGGCCTTGATAAACATGATCGGCAATGGAGTCGCAACTCTCGTCGTGGCTCGTTGGGAAAATGAACTCGATCGCGAAACTCTGCAACAAAATCTTGCGTGATGCGGCCCGATCGCGCCTGAACCAGCCAGCAGTTTTAGTAAACTGAGGTTTCATGGATTCAACACAGAGAATTTCCCGTCGAGCTCTCTTAACGCGAACTGCGCCCGCGCTGGCGAGCGGTCTAGCCGTATTCTCTTCGCCCGGTTTCGCGCTCGCGCAGGAGCAGTCGCCGAATTCCGCGGGCAGTCCAGCGAACGAAAAGACTTGGAGCGGCGAATATTGGGCCAAGAAAGGCGAAATCGTCCTCTACATCTTTCGTAAGCGAATGGGAGCACCGAGGGCTGGAGAAACGGCAAAGCCCGTCCTTTTTCTGGCCCACGGCTCCTCTGTTTCGGCGAGACCGACCTTCGACCTCAGCGTACCGGGCCACGGGGATTATTCGCTGATGGATAAGTTCGCCGAATACGGCTTCGACGTGTGGACGATGGACTTCGAGGGTTATGGCAAATCCGGAATAGGCCCCGGCAATTCCGATATTGCTTCCGGAGTCGAAGACATAAAAGCCGCCTCCGAAGTGATTTTTCGCGAGACCCGGCAAACCCGCTTTCATCTTTATGGAGAATCCGCTGGTGCTCTCAGGGCAGGAGCCTTCGCGATGGCGGAGCCGACGCGTGTAGAGCGGCTGGTTCTCGCGTCATTTACCTGGACGGGGCAAGGTTCGTCCACCCTCTCGAAGCGTTCTGAATCCTTGGAATACTATCGTACCCACAGCCGGCGGCCGCGCGATCGAGATATGATCCGCAGTATTTTCACTCGCGACAAGCCCGGAACATCGGAGCCTGCAGTGGCCGAGGCAATGGCGGATGCCGAGCTAAAGTTCGGCGATACCGTTCCCACTGGAACCTATCTCGACATGACGACGCGACTACCCATCGTCGATCCCTTGAAGGTGCAGGCGCCAGTACTGATCGTGCGTGGGGAATACGACGGCATCGCCACCGAGGACGATCTGCTCAATTTTTTCCGCAAGCTGCCAGTGCCGGACCGGGAGTTTGTTGTTCTCATGGGCGCTTCCCACTCTATTGCCCTCGGCTTGAATCGCCAGCAATTCTGGCACGCCGTGGATTGCTTCCTGAAGATGCCCAAACCCGTGGACATCTAGAACCACAAGGGTCCGAACGCCAACTGGCGCTGGCACATCTACTCGGCTCGGCGAGCGGGGCCGAACGGTATCGACGACAGCGAAGTCGTTCCGGACCGGCCAACGCAATCCATCTCCGCTGAGGATACTTTCGAGCATGATGTCCCTTTGGCTGAAACCGAGCCAATGATCCGTCGCCTCGCAGAAAAGGTCTGGTCGGCCTCGCGCAAAGAGTCGCGGATTGCGCGGACGGTGGTTCTCAAACTCAAGACCATGACTCGTTGATTCGTGACCCCGTACGATGTGTTCAGCCGTCTCCAGTAGATCCACAACGGCCTCAGCAGGTTGATGAGCCCGGCTATCACAAACGGCAAGCCCATCACGAGCGCCGCCAGTATCGGAGATAGCGAACGCGAGGATGTCTTCGGCATGGTGCTGCTACCGGCATATTCATAGATCATTACGAAAAGTCCGACTCCTCCGAAGAGAAGTCCGGGCAAGAGCGTCTCGGGAATGGCGGCAACGGCTGCACGCCGTGCATCTGGCACGCCGCTCCAAACCAGATTCTCGCCTCCCTTCTCCTCCAGGCGAAGCGCTCGCGTCGATTCGGCAACTATCCTTCCGGCGACCGTTACACGCACCCTGCCCTCAGCCAGAGAAATCGTAATGGGATGGTCAGGCCCAGGAATTCTGATCTCTTTGCCTTTGCTCGCCGTAGTCTCCATTGCGCTCCTCTCGGTGTTCATTACAGCTTCGAGCCGCCATCGACGGGAATACTGGCACCGGTGATCCAGCGCGCCTTGTCCGAGGCTAAGAACGCGACTACATCTGCCACGTCCTCCGGCTTGCCGATTCGCTTTAGTGCCTGCATCCCAAGAGTGGCCTCGCGGCCTGCTTCAGTCTTCGTAAAATTCGACATATCCGTATCGATCACACCGGGCGCGACTGCATTGACGCGAATACCTTGCTGCCCAAGAATGGCAGCCCAGTTCTTGACCAAAGTCTCTAACGCTCCTTTGGTCGAGGCGTAGGCAAGGATCGAGGGGTTGTCCACACCGGGCTGGCCAACAACGGCGTGGGACCCGAGCGAAGAGATCACGATGATGTTCGAGCCGTCACCTAGAATGGGCAGCAGTTGCTGTACCAGGAAGAACGGACTTCGGACGTTTGTCGCAAAGAGGTTGTCAAAATCCTCTACCGTATAATCCGCGAGGCGTGCCGCCTTGCTGATTCCGGCGTTGAGCACAAGCACATCCAATCGATCACCGACGATAGAGCGCACCTGTTTGGCCAACAACTCAGCGCCATTCGGAGTTCCCAGATCCGCTGGGATTGCATTTGCGGTTCCGCCTTTCGTTTGGATCTCGGAAACTAGAGATTCCGCCTCCTGCGCGGAGCGGCCGAAGTGAACCAATACATGTGCCCCCGCCTCAGCAAGCGCCGACGCGGTGGCTCGTCCAATTCTCCGTGACGCTCCTGTCACCAAAGCACTTCTATTACGAAGGCCAGTCATTTCTATTACCTCCTATTCGAACGAACAGTGCTTCTGTCATGTACCAGGTCCAGCCCGCCGATCTGTCCCCCAGAATTAGTCCGCGATCATCCCTCCATCCACTGGTATGGAAGCGCCGGTCATATAAGACGCACTTGCCGAAGCGACAAAAGCGATCACATGAGCGATCTCCTCCGATGTTGCCAGACGCTTGAGCGGCACAGTCGAGACGAGCGCCGCCTTGTTTTCATCTGTATTGGTGAAGCGTGTGAGCATGCCCGTATCCGTAGTACCCGGAGCGACAACGTTTACCCGAACTCCAGTCCCAGCGACTTCCAGTGCAGCGGATTTTGTGAGTCCTTCCACCGCATGTTTGCTGGCCACATAAACGGACGCCCCTGCAGCGCCGACACTTCCATAGGCCGACGAAACATTGACGATGCTTCCACTCCCCTGTGGCAGCATCGCGCGGAGTTCGTGCTTCATGCTTAACAACGTGCCGAGCACATTCGTATCGAACGTCGCTGCGAAGCTCTCGGCGGTTTGCTCCGTCACAGGGCCGGGCACGCCTTCTGTCCCGGCGTTATTGACTCCAATGTCCAGGCGTCCGAAACGCTTGACCGCTTGGTCCACAAGGTTGCGAACATCCTCATCCTTGCGGACATCACTACGGACAAAAATGGCCTCTGCTCCGAGCCCGTGTAGCTCGGCAACTAACTCTTGCCCTTGTTTATCTCGACGCCCAGAAACAACAACGCGTGCTCCTTCTTGCGCAAAGATTAGTGCGGCAGCGCGACCGATGCCGGTCAGCGCGCCGGTGATCAAAACAACCGGAGAACTCATATCGCTACCTCCTTTGATTCAGAGCCATATGGAGTAGGCATGGCTAACAGGCCCCGCCAGGTCGTTCCCTATAGCTCAGATCACTACGTTAGATTGCGAATGCCGCTTACGGTAGCGCGGTTCAAGCATACTTTGTTAAGCTGGCAGCGATGCTTCCCGAGCATGGGAGTGGGAATGGAGTTACGACATCTTCGCTACTTCGTTGCGGTTGCCGAAGCGGGAAACCTGACGGTGGCAGCGCGGCAGATGCTGCACACGTCGCAACCTTCGTTGAGTCGGCAGATTCGAGATCTTGAGGACGAGGTGGGTGCCCAACTCCTGACGCGAAGAGCTCGCGGCATCGAGCTGACACCTGCGGGTCGAGCCTTCCTTGATCACGCCCGCGTGGTGCTATCGCAGGTTGAAGCGGCAGGTGAAGCTGCACGCCGGGCCGCTCATCCCGCCAAGCCATGCTTCACCATGGGTTTTCTGACCGGCCACGAATTGACATGGATGCCGGAAGCCATGCGGCTCTTGCGCGATGAACTCCCTAACATCGACGTGATGATATCGAGTCAATACTCCCCGCAGCTTGCGGACGGTCTTTCGAAGGGAAAGATTGATGCAGCTTTTCTTCGACGGGAAAAAGGGGTGCCAGGGTTGGCGTTCCGTCTTCTCCTGAGGGAGCCTCTGATGGTGATCTTGCCTAGTGACCATCATCTCGCTACGCTCAGAGCCGTCAGTCCGAGGGATCTAGTAGGCGAGACATTCGTGATCGTTTCGGGCACGGCTCCTGTACTGCGTGCGGTCATCAACAATTACCTGAGGCGGTCCGGAATCAATATCAGGCCCGCTCACGAGGCGGACCACGTCACCATGGGAATTTCCTTGATAATGTCGACCCGTGGCGTAGGGCTGTTACCTGCTTACGCACAGAACTTTCTCCCTTCATCTGTCACGAGTCGCCCTCTGAAGGGATATACCCCAACCGTCGATCTGGTCCTCGGCTACAGAAAGTCAAACGAGTCGCCCATCCTGAGGCTTTTGCTCTCGAGGTTGGACGAGTTGGTGGCTCGTGTCTCGAAGAAGACCCCACTAAAACTCGGGAATGCATCTTAGCAAAGGCGACTATGGAGTTGCCGCCTTCAACCTCAACGCGCCTCCGTGGCATTTCGTCGACCTTGTTTTGGTGCCACACCCAAGACACGTTTGAAAGCCTTCCTGTCGAATGACAGCCGACAAAAACACAAGAAGCTGGTGCGTCAAAAGAAAAAAAGCGAACAGGACTTACGACGGACGGCTTTTCCTGCAATGACTATCTGTGACTTGCAGCGCCGGGAGGCACCTCTAAGTACTTGCAATCACTGTTAATATCTGAAAAGGCTGGCGGCGGTTCGACTTCCCGTCGCCTCCACCCCTATCTAATTTAGTATCAATATCTTACTTACACAACTTAATGTCGTCAAATAAGTTTCTACACCGCCAGTTTCTCTGACAGACTTCTCCCACGGTTTTCGTTTTCGCCCATCACGATCCAGTTGAACAATCGGGTTATTCCTGGCAGGAATAGGTGGGGAGAAATGGAGTGATTGGGTTTTCGCACTACCGTTCTGGAGGGCAGGCTCACGTAAGTTCCTGTTTGCCGATCATACGCCCAGTATGTGTCGGGAATCAGCGGCACTTTGCGGGTAGAGCATTTGGAGTTCTCCGAACACGTGGTGAGAAGTACTGATGACATAACGAATTCGGTCCCGAGACCAGTTTTTCATGGCATCTGCCCGTGCCGAAGCGAGACGTTGTAAAGGGTGCTTCCTCTAACCAACTCAAGAACTTAATTCGTTGTAGAATCCTAGGGCCCGGGTATCCAGAAGCAAAGTCCGGAGCTTTCGTGGAGGACCATGAGAATCCGGACGAAACTACTCTGGGCACTGGGGAGCATTTCGCTGGTTCCGCCCATCGCGGCATACGTCTCTCTCATCAACAATCCTCGGATTTCGTTTGCTCTCCGCATGAATGAATACGAAGCACAACAGGGCACCCTTGCGCAACACCTTCAATCTGATTTGAGTGCAACAAGATCTGCGGTTGAAGAATCTCTCAGCGAGAGCTATCGAATCCAGGTCGACCCCAAACAACGGGGAGACGCCGAACGTCAGCGCAGACTCGCGAATTCCGGAGTTCAATCGGCGGTCGCAGCCTTTGAAAGGGATCTGGATACCATCACCCAGTCCACGGCGCAACAAGCTAAAGAAACTTTGACTGCGGGGGAGCCCCCCGACGCTGTCGACCAGCGCGAAACACAACTCTTGAAAGAACTCCATGAACTGTTTCCGGATTTCAAATCAAGCGCAGAAAAGTTCGCCAAGTTATCGGATGGCTATTCCCCAGCAGAGGGAGACTTCGTCCAGGAAGTTTTCGAGCCAGAGGTGGGAGAAAAACTCGGCAGAATCGTCCAGGAACTGGCGGGCGAAGCCGATCGGGGAGCCGAGGAAGATCGACGCAACATCGAACTGGCGCTAAAACATTCTTACCGGCAATCCATTCTCGTGGTTCTTTTCGGAGTGGCCGTGAGCGCCGTCCTGGCAGCGGTCATCTCTCGTGCAGTCATCGGCCCAATTCAGAAGCTTCGGGATGCGGCACACCAACTCGGTCTGGGGAAAATGGACGCGAGAATTTCCATTCATTCGACTGACGAGCTTGGAGAACTTGCAGGTTCCTTCAATTTGATGGCCGACAACCTTACGAAGGTCATGAAGGAGCATGGCCAGGCGCAGGATGAATTATCCGGAGCTCACGAGAGACTCAAGAACTCCACGGGAGAACTGGAATCCCGGAACCGGGAGGCCGGAACGCTCAGCGAAATGGCGGACTTGCTACAATCGTGTTTCACCCTGGAGGAGGCATCGGGTGTAATAGCCTCTTCCGCGCAGAAGCTGTTTCGCGGATTCTCTGGTGCCTTGTTGGTGTTCAGCGCTTCGCGAAATGTCCTGGAAGCAACGACGACCTGGGGCCCGAGTTCGCCTGCGGAGCGGGTCTTTAGCCCGAATGACTGTTGGGCTTTGCGCCGGGGACGTTTACATCATTCCGACGGCGACAATGGCGCGGTACGGTGCTCCCACTTCGGCGCAGACTCTCGTCTGCCGAGTCTGTGCACACCTCTCATGGCTCATGGCGAAACACTCGGCATTCTCTCCCTTGTGACAGAACCAAACGGATCTGAGGGACCGCAGGCCTCGATTTCGGAATTCAACGCAAAACTCGCGGTTTCCGTGGCGGAGCAGGCCGCTCTTTCTTTTGCCAACCTCAAGCTCCGGGAAAAACTGCGTTATCAATCCGTCCGCGATCCTCTCACGGGCCTATTCAACCGGCGCTACCTGGATGAATCTCTCGAGCGCGAACTACCCAATGCCATACGTAAGAACCGGAGTCTCGGGGTCATCATGCTCGATGTGGACCGGTTCAAGAAATTCAACGACATGTTTGGTCACGATGCTGGGGATACCGTGCTCAGGGAACTGGGTGATCACCTGGCGAAATTCATTCGACGCGGTGACCTCGCCTGCCGCTACGGAGGCGAAGAGTTCACCCTGATTCTCCCGGAGTCTTCCTTGGAAGACACCCGTCGCCGCGCGGAAGAACTGCGCATTTCATTTCAACAGCTTTCCATAAAGCACAGGGATATCGTGTTGGGCAAAGTGACTCTTTCTTTGGGGGTGGCCGCCTTGCCGGACCACGGAACCACTGCTGCGGACCTCCTGGCAGCGGCGGACGGCGCTCTTCTCCGGGCAAAAGTAGAGGGGCGTGACCGGGTCTTGATCGCCGAGGTTTCTCCCACTCGCTCCATGTAGGTTGCCTGTGTACAGGCAAATTTTTGCCTGCACGAGTGTTGGAAGAACTAGCAGTACGTCTGAGCAACTTCGTACCTTCTTCTCTCTGCATGTCCCCGCGACAGTTATCCCAAGCAAGGGTAGCCGACCACCCGGGTCGCCGAGCGAATTGCCCAGGAAGAATTTGGTTTGGGGGGTGTCCATGGCCAAAGCACTACCTCCAGACTTGCGTTGGTTGCACAAGCATCCGTATCATTCCGCCATTAGACTTCGCGCAAGCTGGTTAGGGGTGCTCGGCACTGTGACCGGTGGCCAGTTTGGAATTGTTCGCTTCAACGCAACTGACATGAACGTGCTGCGACGGCTTCAAAATGAGATGCCAGATGTCGGGCGCAAAGCCCGCAGGATTTCTTGTTCATTGCGGGGATCGTCGTACTTGGCTGTGTGGCCGTCTTATCTGATCCGGACAATATCTTTGAGTGGGTAGCACATCACGAAGAAGTACAGGTCGATGAGTTCCTGGTAGCGTTCGTCATCATCGGAACGGGTTTTGCCCTGTTCTCGTGGCGGCGATGGACGGACTTAAGTCGGCAGGTTGGCGAGTACAAACGCCTGCAAACGGAATTGACTGAAGTCAACCGGGAGGCTTCCGCGCTCAGCGAGACCGACGACCTGCTGCAATCCTGTCTTTCATCAGAAGAAGCGGGAGTTGGCCAGGCTCTTCAAGGCACAGCTGCGCGCTGAGGATATTGCATGCCGCTACGGAGGGGAAGAGCTCACGATGATTCTGCCGGAGGCATCATTGGAAGCCGCGCGCATACGAGCAGAGCAATTGCGGCGTACCGCGAGCGAATGTCAAATCCAACACCGGGGGAGCAAATTGGAACGCGTGACCGTCTCCGTTGGAGTCGCCTGTTACCCCGAACACGGAGCTACCGGAGAGGCGTTGCTCCGCTCCTCCGACGAGGCTCTTTATCGGGCTAAGCAAGAAGGTCGTGATCGGGTCATCGTCGCCTGAACAGATTCTGGCCTGTTTCTTGCCCCGAGCGTTGCTTGTCCCAAAACTAGCGACCACTCGGGAGTCATGCGTATTGCTCCAATCGAAATGTTGAGTGCGGCCAACCCTCGGGGCAGCTCCTCATAGGCCAGCCGCAGTTTCGGAAACACTGGCGTACCTACGAGGAGTGATGTTGGGGAACCCTAACCGGTTGCGAGTGACTTGATTAAGTCAATACTGGTGATCAGGCCTTCACCAACAGCAAATGCTGGGTCGCGGCAGATTGCCGTCGCGCGTGCGACTGACCCCAGCAGGCTCTCTCCCCCTTTCCCATGAACTTGTGACCTCAGTAATTAGCCCTTGCCCTCCTTATCATGCGACGCTTAAATCGCACATGCAGAAATAAGTGGTGAAGTATGTTCCATCCGTCCCATCAGTCAATCACGGGCACCATTTTGGTCGCCGACGATCAAGCCGCTAATCGTGAGTTATTAGAGGAACTCCTCACAGCACAGGGATGCAAGGTTATCAGCGTGCCGGACGGCGCAGCTGCGGTCGAAGAACTCGCCCGAACCAAAGTCGACTTGGTCCTTCTGGATGTGATGATGCCTCGCCTGAATGGGTTTGAGGCGTGCGAGAAAATAAAGACCAGCTCGGACACATATCTGATCCCGGTGATCATGATTACCGCGCTTTCTGACAAACAAGATCGACTGGAAGGTATTAAGGTTGGAGCGGATGATTTCTTAACTCGTCCGGTGGATCGAACTGAACTTCTGGCCCGCGTTCAATCGCTTTTGAAACTGAAGCAGCGCACGGACGAACTGGAGAGGGCCGAGTCAGTCCTGTTCTCGCTGGCGAGGAGCATTGAAGGCAAAGATCCATATACGCACGGTCATTGTGAACGCCTGGCACAGTATTCGGCTCGGCTAGGAGAGCATCTCAAGCTTTCCGAGGAGCAGCTGATCGCGCTCCGCCGCGCTGGAGTTGTACACGACGTAGGAAAAATTGCCGTGCCGGATGCGATTCTTTTGAAGCCAGGACGTCTGACCGTAGAGGAATGGGCATTGATCAAGCAGCATCCCGTAGTGGGTGAGCGAATCTGCGCGCCATTAAAATCATTCCGTTTTGTGCTTCCGATCATCCGACACCATCACGAGAAATTCGACGGCTCGGGATATCCCGACGGACTTCGCGGAGAGGCAATCCCGGTGACCGCCAGGGTGCTGCAAGTCGTCGATGTTTATGACGCTCTCACCACCGACAGGCCTTATAAGAAGGCGTTTTCGGTCACCGATGCGCTTCAGACAATGAAGGAAGAGATCGCGAAAGGCTGGTGGGATCCGCACATCTTTGACCAATTCGAGCAGTTGGTCAGGAGCGGCGCGGCAGACTTCTTATCCCGGGGCGTGGCCGCTGGGCGTTAAGAGCTGGATAGGGAAGCAACCACCAAGGCTGAAGCCCTGATGGATTTTGCATACTCTATGCGGCCCTGAGGCCCTGCTCTTCCAAGATATCGCATGCATTACTGTGCCGCATGCATTGAGTTTTTCGCACCTCCTGGCCGTAAATTGAGGAGCCGATATGAAGTGGTCCATTCAAAAGAAGATCGGTGCTGGTTTGGCGGTGGCCGGAATGATCCTGCTACTGGTGGCCGGGCTGTTGTACCGGAACGGTCGCAGCTCCATCGAAGCCAGTGAGTGGGTGTCGCACACTCACGAAGTCCTGGGGGAACTGGAAGCCACGCTTTCCGCTGTGGCCGAGGCGCAGACCGCGGCGCGTGGTTACATCATCACGGGACAAAATGTTTTCCTGGAACCGTATCAGGCTGAGGCTCCGCGGGTCCGGGCCAATCTCGACCGACTCAAATCGTTAACCGTCGACAACCCTCGTCAGCAGAGCCGCCTTGCGATGCTGGAAAGGGCCATTGCCGACAAACTCGATTCGCTACAACAGAATATCGATTTGCGGAAGCAAAAGGGGTTTGAAGCGGCACAGCAACGGGTGGCGACGGGTATCGGCACTAAGCAGATGAACCAGGTCCGGACCATCATTTCCGAGATGAAGCATGAAGAGGAGGAACTGCTAAAGCGTCGCGCGCTGGAGTTCCAAGCAAATACTCGGAAAGCGAGCCTGATGTTTTCATGCGTGATCTTCCTGGAATTCCTGCTGCTCGGCGTGGTCTATTACGTGCTTCGCAGAGACATTGCTCAGCGCAAGCGGGCAGACGAAGCATTGGGAGAAAGTGAGGAACGCTTTCGGCGACTGGTAGACGGTGTCAGGGACTATGCGGTTCTCACGCTGGATCCCGCTGGACGCATTGCCAGTTGGAATCAAGGGGCCGAGCGCATCAAAGGTTATAAGACCAATGAAATCCTGGGCTGCCATTTCTCCTGCTTCTATCCCCCGGAGGACGTGCAGAATGGCAAACCAGAGCAAGAACTCAAAACCGCCATCGCCGAAGGCCGCTTCGAAGACGAAGGCTGGCGCGTACGGAAGGACGGATCGCGATTTTGGGCCAATGTGGTCATAACCGCGCAGACAGACGAGGCAGGCAAACTGCGCGGATTTTCTAAAGTCACCCGAGACATAACCGAGCGCAGGCAGGCGGAGCAGTTGTTACAAGAGAGCGAAGACCGGCATCGCAAATTGTTCGACAACAACCCTCATCCCACCTGGGTCTTCGACCGGGAGACCCTCCGGTTTCTTGCGGTAAACGACGCCGCGGTCCGGAAATACGGTTATTCCAGCGACGAATTCCTGAGGATGACCATCAAAGATATTCGCCTGCCTGAGGACGTTCCCGCCATCCTTGAAACTGTTGCCGGCATCCGGGATGGAATGGAGAGCGTCAGTGCCTGGCGGCATCGCCTTAAAGATGGAACTGACATCGATGTGGAAATCACCTCTTACGCGCTGAGCTTTGCTGGCCGGCCTGCGGACGTGGTTGTGGCGGTTGACGTCACCCAGCGAAAGCGGGATGAAGCGGAGAAGCGCAGATTCCTTGAAAAATTAGCGGCCAGCAATGAAGAGCTGGAACTCCGAAATCGCGAGGTGGAACGCGCCACAAAACTGAAAAGTAAGTTTCTTGCCAATATGAGTCACGAACTGCGAACCCCACTGAATGCGATTGTGGGGTTTTCGGACCTCCTGGCCGAGGGCAGCCCCGGCGAACTCAACGATAAGCAGAAGCGCTTCGTCAATCACATTAAGCAGGGCTCGGCCCACCTGTTGCAGTTAATCAATGACATTCTGGACCTTTCTAAGATCGAAGCCGGACAACTCGAACTCCGGTGCGAAGACTTCCAGGTCAAGGATGCATTGCCGGAGGTCCTCTCCGCCATCCGTCCCCTGGCGATGGCAAAAAGTATCCAGGTTCACCAACACCTGGAGGGAGACCGGGCCGTCTATGCCGATCGAGTTCGTTTCAAGCAAATCCTTTACAACCTGCTGAGCAATGCGGTGAAGTTCACGCCGAAAGACGGCCGAATCGAAATCGACTGCGTTGAAAAGGGGAGCGAGGTTTGTATTTCGGTAACCGATACCGGGATAGGTATCCGGGCTGAGGACCAGGCACTCGTGTTCGAGGAATTCCGCCAGGTTGAGGGAAACAGCAATACCGCCAATGAAGGCACAGGATTAGGACTAGCAATCACGAAGCGTCTGGTCGAACAACAAGGCGGAAAGATCTCATTAGAAAGCGAACCGGGGAAAGGCAGCCGATTTACCTTTACCCTGCCCACAGGAACCATAGCGCCTTCGAACATTCTGCCAGTCAACGGGTCTACGAATCTTGCAGTCGCGGTTAGCGGCGAGGGGAGCAGGAAACCGCTCATCCTGATCGTCGACGACGAGGTCCCCGCTCGTGAGCTTCTAGCGAGCTACCTGGAACCGGAATATCGGATTGCGATGGCGGAGTCGGGAACCGAAGTCGTCCAGAAAGCTCAACAACTACGCCCCGATGCGATCACTCTGGATGTACTGATGCCAGGCGGTAATGGTTTTGAAACACTGGTAGCGCTACGAAAAACGCCTGAGACGACAGACATCCCGATCATCATCGTTTCCATCTTGGATCAAAAACAAGTGGGCTTTGCCTTAGGGGCCGCTGACTATCTCATCAAGCCGATTCGCAAGCCGGTGCTTCTGGAAACCATTCGCAGGCATGTGCTGCCTCATGCTGACGACGATGCGACCATTCTGCTGGTCGACGATGACCCCAAAACCTTGGAGTTGTTGCAAGAAACCCTGCGGTCCGCCGGATACGAGACTCAAAGCGTGCAAAGCGGGGCGAGAGCCCTGGAAGTGCTCTCGTCTAAACTGGTGAATGCGGTTTTGCTTGATCTGCTAATGCCAGGGATGGACGGTTTTGAGGTCATCCGACATGTGCGAGAACAAGCGACTTTGAAGGAACTCCCAATTCTTGTCATGACAGGAAAGACCTTGGCACCAGAAGAGATCGCTCTGCTCAGTCGCGAAACCCAGGCGCTGTTTCAAAAGAGTGGTTCTTGGCCGCAACAGCTCATGGCCGAGGTTGGAAGGGTTGTTCAGGGCCGCAAGCGGGCAAAATCGGCGGGGCAGCCATGACACATCGGTCATCGAGGAAAATCGAAATACTCGATGTACTTCGCCAGTTCCGGGTCGGCTTTTCTCAGGCGAGCCATCTCATCGTCGAAACCGATGTCGGCGACATCGATCTCCTTTGCGAACAATTTGACGAGGCGCCCAAAATACCGATCTTCATTCGTAGCTAGCAATCGATGTCGGATGGGAGACTCATCTTGTGACCAGACTCTCAGGCATTCGGATGTGCTGCAGCCCACCAACCACATATACTGCACCCCGAGCGGCAGCGCGCGCCCAAGCGCCTTCCACGATTATCAACAAAATTCAACAGATTTCAATAAGCTCTGGAATCTGGTTCGGGACCATGTGCTCTACCCAGAAACCCTTCTCGGAAGCCCTTTAGATTCAGCGATGCGAAATCCACTGCTTATTGAACGTTGTTGAAGTCTATTGATGTTGGAGGCTTTGACAGCTACAAATTCGTCTACAGGGTCGAATTGCCTTCCAATCGAAGCGTGGAACTCATTGACCTGCAAGCGGTCACTCCTGAACTTTTTAGGCCGACCACCTGGGTTTTCACCCAGGTGCTCGCCCATCGCTAGGGCGGTCTCCCTCGACGGGATTGGCCTAGCTGCCGCCGCCGGTTGCACCCATGGCCCCTGCCTTCCTCGCAGGTTGGCCCTCATGGGCCGGATCTGGCGTGGCGGGCTTGCTACCTTTAGTAAGAACGCGGTCAAGCTCCTCGGTGAGGGAGGATGGGTTGACCGGCTTCGACAAGTAGCCATCAAACCCCGAATTGAGGATCCGTTCCTCATCGCCTCGCATGGCATAGGCGGTGACTGCCACTACCGGCAGCTTCGCCAGGCGAGGATTCTCGCGGATTCTTTGTATGACCGCAAATCCGTCCATTATCGGCATTCCGATATCGAGAAGCAGCAGTTCTGGTTGAGCCTGGTCAATCATTCGAAGGGCTTCTTGACCGTCGCATGCTTCAATTACTGTGTATCCACGCAATTCCAGCAACTCGCGGAGCAGTTCTCGGTTAACGGCGTTGTCTTCGACAATGAGGACTTTGATCATGGCTGTCCTGCAGATTTCGCCCGACTGCGGCCTCGAACCACTCGGCCAACTTCGGCAATCACTTGCTCCTTCCAGGAACCGTCCTTTTGCAGGAGGCCCTGTGTCTCGCGGTTTAGAAGAGCAATCTCGTCCTGGCTCAAGTTCTTGGCCGTCATAACGAGAATCGGTAATTCCCGGAAGACTGGCTCTTTTCGAACATGGCGAATGACTTGAAACCCGTCCATGCCTGGCATCAGCAGATCGAGCAGGATCGCGCCCACCACTTTATTAGCCAGGACCTCCAAAGCTCGTGTGCCGTTGCGGACAGCCTGGATTTCGTAACCGGCAGAGCGCAAGGCCTCCTCCAGCAGCTCCAGAGCTTTTGGGTCATCGTCTACCAGCAGGATGGACGAATCCTCGTCGGCAGGCGACGGCAGATGCCTGCGAATCGCTTCCAGCAGCACTGGCTTGCGGACTGGCTTAATGAGATAGTCGGCTGCACCCAAGGCGAAACCCACCTGCTTTTGATCCACGATGGAGAGGATGATGACCGGGATATTTGCTGTCTCGGAGTTTTTTCGGAGTGCTGCCAAGGTTTCGAAGCCATTGCTGCCGGGCATCAGCACATCCAGGGTGATGGCGTCCGGACGCAGTTGGTGAGCTTTCCTGACTGCTTCAGCTCCCGACTCGGCCATCACAACCCGGTATTCTGGTTCCAGATAGCTGGCTAGAAGTTCACGCGCCGGGGCCTCATCATCCACAATCAGCACCAATGGAGTGAAGCGACTTGAAGGTGTAACAATAGAGGATATCGCTGGCTCAACGACCGGGCGGGCCTGTGATGTCAGCTCCACGGCGAGAAGAGTAAAGGTGAACCGGCTGCCTTTCCCCAACTCGCTTTCGACGGAAATCTGGCCTCCTTGTTGCTCAACCAAGCGTTTCGCGATGGCAAGCCCTAGTCCTGTGCCTTCTTGGGTGCGATCAGCGCTCCCATCGACCTGTCGGAATTCCTCGAACACTACTTTTTGATCCTCAGGTCGGATGCCGATTCCTGTGTCCGCGACGGATACACGGACGAAGCCCTGGACATCAACGCACTCGATGCTAATCAGGCCGTCCTTGGGTGTGAATTTGACCGCGTTACTCAGGAGGTTGTACAAAATTTGCTTAAAACGCACGCGATCTGCCTTAACGAGCGAGTTGCTCTCCATTTTCTGCTCAACCCGAATGCTCTTGGCCATAGCCAGCGGATGAATGGTGGAGAGCACTTCCGGTAGGGCGTCCTTCACCAGAAACTCTTCGGTACGCAGCTCCAATTGTCCAGCCTCGATCTTGGAAAGATCCAGAATGTCATTGATTAGCTGCAACAGGTGCGTTGAACCCTGTTTGATGTGGTTGACGAAGCGTTTCTGCTTGTCGTTAAGTTGACCCGGAGTCCCCTCTGCCAACAGATCGGAGAAGCCCACAATCGCATTCAGCGGGGTCCGCAATTCGTGGCTCATACTGGCCAAGAACTTGCTCTTCATCTGGGTAGCCCGTTCAACTTCGCGGTTGCGGAGATCCAGTTCTTTGTTGGCAACAGCCAGCTGGTTAGTACGTTCCCGAACCCGTTGCTCCAACTCATTGTGAGCTCGCTGCAGGGCACCATCGCGCTGCTGAATCTGCTCCAACATCTCATTGACCGATTCAATCAAGGTCGACACTTCGTCGCGATTTCGGATCGTAGCGGCCCGGATCGAATAGTTCTTGTCGCGAGACACGATGCGGACAGTCTGCGCCAACTGCATCACTGGTTCGGAGATAACACGCTGCGATATTCTTGAAATCAACAGGGCAACCACCAGCGAGGCGAGAAATACGACGACGATGATTACCGCATAGCTCTTCAGCCGGTCGTTCATCGCCCCCAAGTCCGAACTGATGTACACAAGGCCCGTTGGTTTGCCCTCGAAGATGATCGAGCGCGCCAGCCCCAGTTGCCCATTTCTAAACCAATAGTTCTGGGTTTGACCTGAGGGAATAATCGGCAGGGGCAGAGTCTGGCCTGCGCGCTCGCGCCAGTACGCGGCGAAAGGCTGGCCGTCGTGCGTGTAAATCTGGGCGTACATAAGGTGCCGGTTGGCATTCAACGCTGACAGGGTCTTCTCCGCGGAATGAAAATCGTCAAACAGGAGGGCCGACGTGGTATTGTCTCCGATGATCTGGGCTTGGATCGAGACGTTGCGCACCAGGGCGTCTCGAAAGCTGTACAGGTCGTACGCACAAAAACCGCCGCATGCCAACAGCAGGGCCGCCGCGCTCACCAGCATGTTCATCCAGGTGAGTTTCTTAGAGATCGAATAGTTTCGGATATCGAGCAAATCTGTCACTCTCGATCCTTTCTGACGGCGGTCGCTACCTTGAGCAGCTCAGAACTGAGCGTCAGACCCGCATGCTGAGTTGCGGTCAGGTTGACCTCGAAACGAACCTTCTTCCCTTCCAGAACAAACTGGATCATGCCGCCGCGGTTGACGAACTGCGGCGCATCGCTGACGGTCAAAACAGCCTTTTTGTCTAGGTCAGCGATAACCTTGTTTAGTCGGCTCTCGTCCGTAAGACTCAGAAAAAGAATCTGGCAATTGCCCGACTCCTCCGCAGCGGAAATTCGCTTGGCGACTATGGCCTTGCCGCCGATCGTTTCGCCTGCGAGCGTCGCGTCGAGTCTGGGGCCGAAGGGATCTTGCCCGAGAACGCAGACAGTAAAGGAGCCGCCTTGGGCTGCCGCAACCTTCCCAGGCCATTCGACGAATCGGCCAAAGTTATAGAGGTAGGCGGCTTTCACTTCGTAGTCAGTGGGTCTCGGATTCTGCGCCTGCAAGGCAGGAATGGCAAGGAAAGCCCATGCTGCGGCTACACCTGTGAGTAACGGACGGAGGCTAAGAGTAGACCACCTCGCTTGAGCACGGGAAACGCGGCGCACGCATGCTGTACCACGAAGATATTTCATCGATATCAATCCGCAGTCCGTCTCCATGTGATCTGCGCGTAAGCACTCCTCTCGATGAGCACAGGACCGAACTCGGCATGACGGGGCTGGAACAAATTCTGTCCAGTCACTGACAGCTCAAACTCTTTGGTAAAGCGCCAACCCAGCCGGGCGTCGGCTGTTTGATACGCGTTTACAGCGAGAGCCGGCAGTGCGCCTACATAGCGGTAAGTGGGATCAAACTCAAGTCGTCTGGGCAGATGGAACAAAATCTGTGCAGTTGCCTCATTGTGCGGGCTTGATCCCTCATACGACGACACCTGACTAGTTTTGGTGTGGGTCGGTTTGTCCTCAAAATTCAGGCTCACATAGGAATATGTGGCCTTGAAATCCATCCAGTGGGCCACTTTCCAGTCCGGCGAGATTTCGCCCCCGTTGGTGGATCCCATGATGCCGTTGACAGCCCGGAGTGAAATGAGGGTGTAGGGGGGAGGCGGCGAGGCCACGGTCGAAATTGATTCGTCCCCATAACTAACGAGGTCGTTGTACTTGTTATGAAAAGCTGCAACGTCTACGTAAAAAGTGGATGTCACCAGCTTACGATATCCGGCTTCATAGCCGAGCAGCGTTTCCGAAACGACTTGCCTCTTGTCGCAAATACAAGCAAACACTGGAGGAGTTGGCTGTACCAGCCCGGTAAGTTGCAGATCCTCATCAATACGGGAAGGCGTGCGTACCGCGCGCGTCACGGCTCCCCATATTGTTTGATGGGAAGTCGGCGTCCACAACAGCCGCGCGCTGGGCTCGCTTTCCCAGCCAGTGAAGATGTTGTGCTCAAACTTCGACCCTACGGTCAGCCAGAGTTTGTTTTGCCAGATCGCGATCTGGTCCTGCACGAATGCACTGTAGATATTGTCGTCTTCATGATGCGGCAGAAAGTTGAGGGTAGCGACAGTTTGGATGAAATCGCTGGGACTCCATCGAGCTCCAAGCCCCCAGATAACTTCATTTCGCTGCTTGAAGACGAAGTGGTGAATCAAGTCAACGTCAAACGTGTTACGAGTTTCTCCCAGTTGAGGTCCGAGACGAGATGTCCGGTCATAATAAGCCTGGACTTGGACGTCAGACGTACTATTGAGTTCACGACGCCAGCTCCCCAAGAGATTGCCGCCCGATACGTCTTGCGTCGCGTTTATGTTGAGTTGACCGGGTGGCGAGTAAGACACGATGGCCACCTGTTGCCCAACATTGCCCTTATAAAGATCGCCCTGAACTGTTAGCGTATCGCGGTCTGTCAGTTGGGAGTCCGTTCGGAAACCCGCTTGTCCAAATTGCCAGGAGTCATAATTACCCCTGCCAGGGTGGAATTCGGGGGTTTGGCCAAATCCCATCGCATACGCTCGATAGTTGAGATTGTTTCCGTGCGCGCCGCCGAAGCGAGCGCCGCTCTCGTTTTGTTCGACATTTCCGACGCTGGTAGATGCGTAGGTTCCGCGAGTATCCTTAGCGCTCTTAGTAATGATGTTGATCACGCCATTGACCGCGTTCGATCCCCAGATCGTTCCCCCGGGGCCCCGGATCACTTCGATACGCTCGACATCCTCGAGCAACACATTCTGTACGTCCCAGTACACGCCCGCATAGAGCGGTGTATAGACGCTTCGGCCGTCAATCAACACCAACACTGATTTTGAGAAACCACTTCCAAGTCCGCGAATGTTCACAGACCACTGATTGGAACTGATTCGTGCTACCTCCACTCCCGGCACAAGACGCAGTACCTCCGGAATGCTCGTGGCGCCAGAACGGTGAATGTCATCCTGGGTGAGAACGAAAATTGCTGCTGGGGTCCTCGAGATCTTCTCTGGCTCCTTGGAGGCCGTCGTTACTTCGACATTGCCGAGCTCCGCCAGACTCAATTGTTTGAGGGGCTCGCGATTCGCCTGGTCGGCTTGCGGAGCGGCAAAACTCTGGTTGACCAGTCCCGTGAGCACGAACACGACGATCAGGACAGCGCGCTGCGCAACTCTCACAGCCGGAATCGCCTCTCCATCGGGCGTGTCACGAGTTGCGTCATGCCTGAAGCAAGATAGCGACGAGCTCATAACTGGCATCATGTTCCCGAAAACGCTCCTGTTCTTAGCCGTTCGCACCCGCAGCCACTGCGCCGCGAGAAAGGAAGTCTGCCGTTCCGGTTCTGACCAGCCGTTCGAATTGATCGAAGATGTGCGGATCCCACCAGCCCTTGGAAACTTCCTCTTTCATCGTTTGCAAAGCATCGGTGATGGAAAAGGCCTTCTTATACGGCCTGTCGGTAGTCAGCGCATCATAAACATCGACAATTTGCAGCACTCGAGCCGTAACTGGGATGTCCTCTCCCCGAAGTCCATCGGGGTACCCCGAGCCGTCGAGTTTCTCGTGGTGGTGTCGAATGATCGGAAGTACAAAACGGAACGATCTTAACGGCGCACAAATCCGCTCGCCGAGTGCGGAGTGCTCGCGGATGATTGTCCATTCGTCGGGCGTCAAACGACCAGGCTTTAGCAGAATTGCATCCGGTACAGCAATCTTCCCAACGTCGTGCACGATCCCTGCGCGACGTAGAGCCGTAACTTGATCCTCCGCGAGCTCCATTTGTTCACCCAGACGAGCGGAATACTCCGCCAGGCGTTCACAGTGGCCATGCGTGTAGGGATCCTTGCTCTCAATGCTCCGCGCGAGCGAGAACAGGACCGATTCGGCGCGCTCCAACTCGTCCGTGCGCTGTTTAAGCCTTAAAAGGGACCTTACGCGAGCGAGCAATTCCGTTCTATCGACCGGACGGCTCAAGAAATCATCCGCTCCCATCTTGATACCCTCGATCCGGTCCTGCCTGTCAGACAGTGAGGTAATCAAAATCACGGGTATCAGATAGGTGTTTTGGTTATTCTTGATTTTCTCGCAGGCTTGAAAGCCTGTGAGGCGAGGCATCATTACGTCCATTAGGACCAGGTCGACTTGAGTTCTGATCAACTCTGGAACGACATCCGCACCGTCCGAAACACTGATGACTTTAAATCCCTGGGTTGTGAGGAGTTCTTCTAACAGTTCGCGGTTTGCGGCTTGGTCGTCGGCGACTAGGATGGTGCCGCTGACAGATTGGTGCGAGTTATACGACATGTAACCTCTAGCCCCTTCTGCGGCCTTACGCTGAGAGTTGCACAGGAAGAGAGGAAAACTCTAATTACCGAAGTCATCTTTCGCTGACAGTGTTCGGATTGCGTAACAGAGGTGGACGCCAGCACTGGCGACAAGCAGTGGAGCTACAAGACCGGCGGCAAAGTGGAGTCCTCACCCTCGGGAGCGAATGGAGTTGTTTATATCGGCTCGGATGACGGCAAAGTGTACGCGCTGGACGCCAGGACCGGCGCCAAATTGCGGAGCTACACCACGGGGAACTATGTGTTGTCCTCACCCGTGGTGGTGAAATGGGGTGGTGTATGTCGGCTCGTTCGACAACAACGTGTAAGCCTTCGGCATAAGGCAAGGGTCGGGAGCGACGCAATGAAGAAACAAGAGGCAGCTTCCAGAGCGGGCCGCTCATGGGCTGCTTCGGCCCGGCTTCAACCTCATACCCATCAAATTCCAGAACACGAAAGCAAACCAATGCCAAGGTCGCGGAAGATCAATCTCCAAAAAGTTCACGCGTCCCTTGATGCGGGTCTGCCCACAATGCGGGAAGGTGATTTCACACCGCCGAAGGTTCGCCGTATCGACTTCGAGCAGATGGAGTGTCCAGCGTGCGGAGAGCGACTTGCACCGGATGGGAAGCGATCTACGGTCCCGCCTGCGTCTCGGTGAGTTCGACGGGAGTCGAGCACAGTGCGTCGTCATTAGCAACGTAGTTGATACGAGCACTCACCGGGTAGCTCTTCATCAGTCGGGCATCGAAGGGCTTCAACATTTCCGATACCGTTTCGACATTGGTCATCCCCGGATCAAGCCACAGGTCATAGCTGTCTGGATCAAGGATGACTGGCATCCGGTCGTGGACGGATCAAGTCACAACGTTTGGAGTTGTGGTTAAGATCGAACATGACCCCATCCACTCCCCGCTCGGGTCTCTCCATCGATCCCCACAGTCCTGCGAACGCGAACAATTCACCGTTATTCACTTCAAAGCATGACGGCTGTTTCGCTTTGCCCCTCCGCACCCACTCGTAAAATCCGCCTGCTGGAATCAGGCACCTGCGATTCGTCAATGGATCGCGGAACGCGGGCTTTCGTCGCCGCTGTTTCCGATCTTGCGTTAATCATCTTGACAGAAACTGATGGATCTTTTGCCCAGGACGGGATGAGTCCCCACCTGAGTAGAGACAATTCCCGGCGAAGTTCCTTCGAATTCTGCCGGATCACACGAACCGATTGAGTCGGAGCAATGTTGTAACACGGAGTCCAGTCGTCATCAGAAACGGTGTCAAAGTACTATTCGATCATTTGCTTTCGACGCGATAATCGATAGCGACCGCACATTAGACGATTATGGCAGATGGTGAGAGGGTTCACCGTGTCGAGAGCGTTTGCATCTCACAAAACAATGCAGATCATTGGCTCTTTTTTGTAGGTTGCTGAGCGTTCGCGGATAGATTGATGTATTTCCGCACTACTTGAACGAAGGCCCATCGTTCGACTGGTTTGACCAGATATGCTGCCGCGGGCATCAGGTCCAGAATTCGGCTACTGACCCCCGAAACGACGATAGCCGGAATGTGTGATGTCTCCGTCGTATTTTTTAAGATAAACAACGTTTGGAGTCCACCCGGCCCCGGCATCAACACGTCAGTCACGATCAGGTCAGGCAATAAACGACGCGCTTCCTCGACAGCCTCTGTCCCGGAAGAAACCACCATGATGGCACAGCCCTCTGGTTCGAGGTAACTGGCGAGCAGTTCGCGTGAAGCCAGATCGTCATCCGCGATCAAAATTAATGGTTTTTCTCGCTCTGGCTTTGGAGGCATCTCTTGAATCTATGCTAGCCAAGTTGGGTTCGGAAGGTTACCTTTGTCACTAATCGAGACCCGTCTTGGGCTCGCTGGAAAGACCCGCAGCTCAGGAGCCATCCAGAGGATGCGGGTCGCGTGGGGAAGGCAGCACGTTAGGCTCACCAACTATACGCTCGGCAGGCTTCCAGCGATAGTGGCCTATCGCAAACTAACTGTCGCCAACCTTTTTAGATACAACTCAGCCCGAGCCAACTCTTTGCCTCATCAACGGTCATGAACACGGCGATGTTTTCGTCATTGCGTATACTTTTATACATTAGTACGGTCTCATACATCGCAAGCTTGGGAGCAACGATTGCACGCTTGGACTCGTGCGAAAACGGGTCGCTGTAGCGTGCGAATCTCGCGGCGGACGCGAAGTCGATCTGTGGGTTTTCGACCTCAGTCAGATCAGACAACTCGGAGAAGCTTGGATCGAAGGCTGGGTTATTGCGAAGATCAGTAGCAAATCGCTCAGCATCGGCCATGGTTAGGCGTCTGCCAAACTTCGCAAATACGACTCGATTTTTGGAATCGACAATCCAGTAGTTCGCCAAAGCTCCTCCCGGTAGTGTCGTCACCTCAGCGCAATGGTCATTGATCAGTTTCCGTGCCGCTTTGTGGTCAGAGAACTCGAACCCATGGCGAAAGGCGTTTCTGTTTCGCACGCAAGCTTGCACATCCACTGATCCAAGCGGAAGATTGATGTGCAATTCTACAGTCTGCCCGACCGACACCTCAACGGGCAGAATGGCAGACATTCCAGAGTCGCTCAGTTCAATCGAGAAACCCGGAATCAGACCTAGTGTCTTGGAACGGACCGTGAGTTCAACCTCCAATTTGAACCTAGCGGACCGACGCACCTCAGTCACGTTTTTTTCGACCTCTCTTGCTCATCAATAACTCGCCCTCCCTGTTAGCAGCTCCGAGACCACTTCGTTTATACCCCGAGACCCTGTTCCGATTTTGTAAAACGGCTCGTTTGTAACAACATCTGCAACCGTAGTGGTTAAGCAGCTTTCTTTCCTGACTTCAATTTCGCCCATCTTGCACGCTGTGCCGCCGCGATTTTCCTGCGAGCGGCTGCCGACATCGTGCGCTTCACAGGAGCCGAGCCTGTTGTTTTCGCTATCGGAATTGGCTGCGACTTTTCACGAGTTCTGGCCCATCTCGCCTTTTGTGCCTGCGCCATCTTGCGCCGTGAAGCCTTCGATATTATTCGGGTTGGTTGGTTCGCTTTCCCGAATGTTCCCGCACCGTTCAGCGACTCGATCACTGAAATCGCTTGTTTTAACTTCTTCACCTGTGACTGCATTTGCTTGCGCTCTTCTCGTAGCTGCTGAAGCGCATTGCTCAGAGTTCCCATGGTTCCCCCTCGATTTAGACAGCGGAGGATATTTTATAGGATTGGGATGACTTGCCGTTGAAGTAAGACACAGGCGGACTTTTCAAAGAAGGCTGCGACGGAGCGGAAAGCGAGCGTCACGAAATACCGTAGCTCGACGAAAACCAACAGATCGTCGTCGCCCTTACCTGCTGCCCTCCCCGAGGGGTCGAAATGAATCCCGATATTACATGTGCGATATGCAACGAGCCTGTGGTCCTGCAGAGAGCTCGGCATCAGGTTGTGGGGGTCGCAGCTTCGTAAACCCATTGCGGAAATCCGCTGGCATCCCGAGCTTGAGGAATATGGCGATGTCCAGTACGTAACCGAGGAGCGTGAAGATCACGGTGTAACGTTGTCCTGTCTGAGCAGGCTATCAAGGACCTTTACGAGTTGGTCAACCGTACAGGGCTTCAAGATCAAGTCTGGAAGATCGAGATTGCGGACGGCCGCAGCGTCTTCCGGCCTAACGTCACCGCTAGTCATCAAAATGGGGATGTCGGGGCGTATTCTCAGTAGCTCTTGTGCAAATTCGATGCCGCACATGCCGGGCATGGAGAGATCACTCACTACGGCGTGAAAGGCTTTGGGGTCGGAGCGAAATATTTCCAATGCTTTGACCGGGTCGGTGCATCCCGTTACTCGATAGCTCAATCCTTCCAAGATGCAAGTGGCGAGGAAGACAAGCGGTGCATCATCGTCAACGTAGAGAATGTGGTGTCCACTGCTTTGATTGGCGATACCGCCCAGTTTGACTTGAGTGCTTATTGATCCTTTGCCTTGTAAACTATTAGCCATGGCTTAATCCAGAGAGCCGGCTTTTCGATTCTTAATCATGGGTGGGCCAGCGTGCACCACACGTTGCGCGGGATATATGTCCCAAAACGAAGCCAAGGTTATCAGAGCCGCGTGGCCAGTTCGCGCACGCCATTTACCGGCCAGCCGACTAGAAACCCGGCGAACTGTCAGGGGAGAACAGAGAGCAACGGCATTACCATGGTCACCCAGTTTGGTTGGCACTGTCCGCAAATGCAGTGAGGCAGCGTGCTGATTTATCATCGCTGCCGCCTGCGTGCGGCGTTTGCCATTTGTGCTATTGAAATCCACGGTGGTGACCCTATGCTTGCAGAACGTGCGTTTGAATCTGGTACCGCCGCTGATCGGTGTGGTTACATAATATCTCACACTGTCACTGTACCCTTTTTGTCTGTTCTGCTTTGGGACGAGAGGTGTGCAACCTTAGAGCGGGCGTGCCGGTAGTCAATATGAAGTCCGGCCAAGTATTCCAGTGCGGGAGGCTGCAGCTGAAACAATAGGCTCTCCTAGCAGTCCGTATCTAAAATCATTTCACAGTTGATCTTCAAGATGTCGGTGCTCATGAGGGGTCGGACGTTTTCCGGACCACTGTTGCGATCTCTGAAGGACTAGCTACTTCTTATCTACCCGCACAATCAGGTCGAGATCGGAAACAGTACCTTAAGACTGGCCAGGAGCACTCTGCACTGTGTAAAGCGACTCGGAACAAGACATCCCGGCGAACGTCGAAAGTGTGGTAGCTTCGGCCAGAGAAGCTTCGTGGAATTTAGGCGGGAGCGATGTTAGGGGTAAGGCTGGGATGAATACGGAACCTGCGGAGATGTCCGCCGCGCTTCGGGCAAAGAGAGCAATGCGCCGCGACCTGTGGGGTCTGTCAGGTGCGGTCGCAATCGCGGTGATTTTTGTCTTTCTGTTCTTGCCGAATGGGTCGCCAGGCACAAAGACTTGCAGCACATAAGCATGGGCCGAGTCTAAATCCATCAATCGAAAGAGATTAACCCCGCTTGGAATGGTGCCAGCCCGCCCGCCTTCAGGGGCTCACCGAGCTTCTTGTGGAAATCATCATCTGCGCCCTGGTGTGCAGCGGCGGAATGTTCGTCGGATCTCTCTTAACCTATCCGTTAAGGCCCAGTTCTCTGATCCGTTGTGTGGCCCTCACTTGTCGGTTTCCGGTGATTCTAAGCTAGAGGACTTGCGGATCTTCATCGTTTCGTCTCATTTGACAAAGCAAGCACATAAGTCTTGTGCGTCATCGACACCTTACTTCCCAATTGATCTACCGCAGCAGAGGCATCAAAAAATCGTGGGTTGAAACCCATCGCATTATGGTTGGGATTGAATTGTCCGTCGACCAGATAGGCTGCCACGAAGCTGCCTGCAACATATGGTTGAAAGAACGCGAGGGGGATCGCATATTTCTTGGCTTTGAGCACGGATTTCGCTATGCCGCGGATCGGCTTACTGCGCCGAATAGTCCCGGGCACCTGGGGAATCACAAGACTCACGAATTCCAGATCTGGATGTCGCCGGCTGTACTTAACAATTGATCTAGCAACACGTTTAGGCGTTGTTATACCAAAATCGGAGACGATCCCTCGCGACACTGCTTTCGGGTAGTAGAAATTCACGACACCTCGGACAAAGTCCGCGCAATTGCGTGATAGGAGTCTGTATGAAGCACGGTTCGGTCGGGAATTGAGCCAAAGAATTAATTCGTCATCCTGTTGGGCCGTGGTTTCGATTTCATAAGCGAAGCTGGTGCGGTTGTATGCTGACCCGACGAGTTGCACCCAATCCCCACCCAGTGCCTTCTCCGAGGTAGCGTCGGGGGCAAGCTCTTGCATGCGGTCACGCCGGTATCGATCTCTAAGATCGGCGGCGAACTCGCCGGTAGCGTAGACGGGAATATCTTCCGGCTTTGTGACGGCGTAGAGATAGGGAATGAGTGGAATGGCAATCCAGTCATACCCCGCAATTCGGTTGTACCGGCTGATCACCACACCGTGTTCTCCTTCGTGGCACCGCCGCAAAGAAGTGGGCGAGGACGCACAGACATGCGTTAGATAGACAGCGGTGTGGCCGGTACCAGCTAGCGCACCATCATAGCCATACGGTTCTTCGAGGAGAACGGCAACATTCGCGTTCGCCTTCCCTGGCGCGCACTGGAACGCGAGAAGCAATACGCATAATCCCGCTGGTTTCAGGTTGACTACCATCTGAATTCTCCAACGATACTGATTGCGAGCGGGACACGCGGGTGTCATGTCATAGGAACGACAATCTGTATTCGTGGGCCGCAACTCTTGTTCTACCATCCGCATTGGGGTGGTATAAGCTAGTGACTTGCTACAGTTCGCAGGCAGAGTCGCCTGCCCTGCTTGGTGTTGTGCCACTGATTCACTACTCACCGGACTCGTTCCTGGGAGAGTCCTTGTTTAGGGTGGAAAGAAGCAATTTGGCCGAGGCCGGCGGGTGAATCGCACTATTGATGACGATGTCCTTCGCGGTGGTTCCTTTTCCGTAGAGCCGCTCGTTGCCGTCGTTATCGGGGCGGAGAGTTGAGCCTTCAAGAGAAATCCCGGCGAACAATCCTCGTGAACGCGAATACGATAGAATTTCCGCCCGCAATGTGACATCCGTAGAGGCGGCAGCGCTGCGGCCCTTCGGTCCGGCCGCAGCAGCCATGTCGCCGCCGAGCTTGACTTGGCTGGTGAGAATTGAATCGGCCCCGCGCTGATTCATTACCAACAGGACGAAGTCTGTCGCTTGGCCACCCAATTGCAATCCGAAGCTTCCACCTTCGAGCGCCATCATGGAAGGTGCGCTCCAACGCCCGCTAAAATCCTCGCCGCTCCGGCAAGTCATCACGCCGCGACCGTAACTGCCCCCAAACCCAATCGCAAATTTCATTACGGAAGGCATAACGATAACGCATTCTGCTTTATCCAGAAGATCCTTGGGGATGTCGTCGGGAACATTAAGAACCTCGAGCATAACTTTGCCGGCATTCCTGATGCGATTATTTTCGTCTTTTTGAGCAGACGCCGGTAGGCCAACCATGAGAATTACAAACATCAACAGGAAGATTCTTTTCATCGACGGCTCCTTCTCTCAATTCGCGGTTCTTTATCCTCTAGTCGGCGCAAATGTTCGTTCCACGCCGGAGGGGTCAATTGATTTCGTTAATGAGTTTCAGAAACAGCGCCTGATAAGCGACTCCATTTCGACTGTAAGGACAGGTTCTCCAAATAGTCCGTCGTGCCAAGGCCGAGGGCGCGCCGACAACAAAGCAGGTCCCCGCGGCGCGCCATCACGACAAAAGGCGTATTTGAGTTGTAAACGAACCAGGTGTCTAATTATCCGAAGCCCCTCGAAAGATGAGGAGCCTTGATCCACGAGCGCGAAGTCGAACTCCTCTCTCTCGACAGAGCGCATCGCCGATTCAACCGTCGTACACTTGTGAACCTCGAATCCATGGGCCTCGAAGGGTTCGGCGTTCCGCGCCAGGTCTTCGACATCTTCATCGAAAATCAGCACTTTATGTGTGCCACAGAGTGTTTCGCCCTGGTCTGCATTCTGTTGCGTCTCCTGTTCCATCTTTGACCTCCAATCTGGACCTTTTACAACCACCGTCAGCTAATTCAATTGAACGGAGATCCAGAATTGCCCGGGATGTTCCTAAAGCGGCTTTGCCAACTCTCGCCCAAGCAGAGCAACCGCTTGAGGGCGCGCTCAAGAGCGGGAAACCTCACTCGACACATCTCTAGCGCTCGCCGCAGCCACGCACATCGAGTATTTAGCATGAGCGCGCCCGCAACGATGAGAACGGTTCCCGGCACAAACGGAAGAAGCAAACCGACGATACCCCCGAGAATAAGAATCCACCCAAGAGCAACGACGGCGATCCGTTGAAGTGGTTTCTGCGTTTTGGCGATTCCGATCTCTTGCATACCGGACTCCCATTCGTCGACTGATTAGCAGTTCCCACGTCCGTGTCGTTTCAGCCTTCAACGGTGAGCATAGAAGGCAAGGGGGCCGGTGGCTATCCCGACAAGAGGGTATTTTGAGATTCAAACTCAACTATGCGGTGATGTTTCACAGGCGCGTGATCCCACAAAACAAGGAATCGGGCGATGCGCAATCGAGGGCGGTTGCCTCTGCGGCGCTTGCGACGAGGGCGGGCTGTTGGGGTCCCTACGTCCCTTGGGGAGGAACAGCGTCTCCAGCTCAAGACACCTCGAACACGTTACGCGTAACGGGGTTGTGCGACACCATACCGCAGCGCCTCACTCGCGATCCGGCCGGCGAATCAGCAGGTCTTTCGACGTGCGCGAAGGGGGAAAAACGAGCGACCGGGCGATAGACATTGCCAGAATTCCAACGATCACACCGGAGGATATCGGGTTTGGGAAATGCCCCTGCCAAGCCGCGTTGAGCCAGGACATCTTGGAGTCCGGCGAAAATCAGAATCAGCCCTACGCCATAACGCAGCAAGTGGCATAACCCAAGGGCGCCGGCCAGCAGAAGACGCATTGCGCTCCGGCCCAGAATAGCGAACACGTTCGAAGTGTAGACGACTAATGACTCACGGGTGATCGCAAAGCGGGAAGGGAGTCGAGGGCGAAAACCCATGGGTCGCCTCGATGAACTCTAGCGCTAGCAGAATGGGCGTGGCGCACAGTTTTTGCTTCCTCACATTAGTAGACAAGTGAGAGATATCTCATCGCTCACAATCTTCCGTGACCCGCCAACGCCTCGATTGTCGCAGTCTGGGACATTTTGTTTTGGATCCCGGCAAGCAGCTCTAATGACCGTCAAGTGGGGGAACCCTGACCATTCCCTTTAGAAAGGGGCGCATGTCCTCCTGTTTTTCTCCGGGCCTCGGGAATGTCCGATCCCCCCACTAACCCCCATCAACAACTCCTCAGCAATTCAGTCAACTGCCAGCTCCAACTCGTTTTGCATCCGTTGGACTTTCTGATGGCCTTTCTCGTACTCGAGGAACTTGCCTACCGTGTCCCTCAAGTCGTTCGAGCTGCCAGCGATTGTCGTCAGATGGTCTCGGTATTCTGTGGCAAAATGACGACCTTGATTTTCGTTCAGGTAAACGATGGCCGCCTGGGTGCTAGCCGCCACTTGCGCCGCGTGATAGGTTACCTCAGCGATTGCTCGCTGCTGCCAGGGAAGTACGGCGTAACGTATCTGCTGCAGCTCGGCAGTCCGTTCTCCCACTGCGTTGATCTGGTCCTTGACTTTGTTCAAGTAGTGGGCATGACTCTGCCAGCTATAACGCGGTCTTCGGGCGAAGCTCTCCAGGATGTCTGCATGGAGCGTTAGCTGCGCCGCTTCTTTCTTGATCTCGGCCAGGAGCGCTGATGACCGCCCTGACAGATACGCTACTTCCATTTCCGGCGCTTCAGATGATGGGGTCGGCGGAGAGGCAAAGACCGATCCGGTCCCAAGAAGCATAAGTGCTGAAAGAGCTACGATCATTCGTTTCAAGTTAGTTCGCATTTTCGATTCCTCCAGTTTTGGTTTTTCTGATGCGGGCGTGGCTGACAACTGGCCTTAGCAATGCTTACCAGCCGCACGTCCGTGTGCTTCACTTCAGCGCTGAGCATAGAAGGCAAGGTGTAGTGCGGCTATCCCAACCGAAGGGTATTTCGGAGGCCCCACTTTAGTTATCGGCTCAACGGGAAGAGTGTGGGACAGCGGCTGGATCGTTTCGAAGGCAAAGATGACTGGCTATGTTGCGATTTTTTAACGTCCATTGGGAGCTTGCGATTCACCCATAAACGGGACTGTCTAGACATTAGAACAGCCAGTTTAAGACAAAATCTCAAACTGGCCGTGGCCTTGCCTTTTCACATCCGATCACGCTGCTATCGGTTCGAGGCGCCCTTTCTCTACATTCTGTGCCTTCGGAAGATCAACGATAAGAATCCCGTCTTTCAGGCTTGTCCTGACTTTGGAGGCGTCGACAACTGACGGAAGATTGAGGACCCGAAAGATCTGGTCGGCGCGCGACTCGGAGCAGATTATTTTTCCATTCTCCTTGTCTTCGTTCGTTTCGCGCTTGCCTGAAATCGCCAGATGCAGTGGTTCCACAATGACCTCGATATCCTTGCTGCCAAAGCCCGGCACTTCCGCCCGGACGATATATTCGTCATTTGACTCGGTTACATTCAGAGGAACCGGATGTAGCAACTCGGATTCGGCGCGAAACCAGTCGTCCCGTTCATGCCCCGGCGATCTGCCATGGCTTTCAAGAATGTCGAACGCCCTTCGAGCGATGACATCGTAAATCTGCGAACATTGGTTGGAGATCTCTTCGCCGCTGTGCTTAACGAGCTCAGGTTCCTTCCTCCCCTCCATTACTGCTGCCAACTGTGACTTCATGTTCCATCTCCTGTTCGATAAGATATGCGAACCTCCCTGTTATTCTGCGCCGATACAAAGGCGGCTATGGGGAATTTCGTAGAGGCAGATTAGGATGACGAGAGGAAAAGGTCTATCCCTCCCAGAAGGTAGCGAAGGCACAAAAATCTCAGTAGCGCCGTTCAAGGGAAGGCCAAGGGACTATGACTCCTCGCCCTTCAAGAAATGATGCCTTTCCGAACAGCGTAGAGCACGAGCTCCGCAGAATTATGCAGGTTCAATTTTTGCAGGATGTGGCTGCGATGAGTCTCGACGGTGTAGGGGCTAATGTTGAGAGCTGTTGCTACTTCCTTGTTCGTCTTCCCTTCGGCCAGAAGCTGCAGGATCTCTCGCTCACGGCTGGTGAGCAAGTCATATGTATCTACCGCACCCTTTTGTTTGAGAACACGGACGTAGTCCTCCGCCAGGATGCGGCTCACGTTTGGGCTGAAAAATGACTTGCCTTGCGAAATCGCCTGAATGGCCCCCATCAGATCGGCTGCAGCTGAGTCCTTGAGCAAATAGCCTCGGGCTCCGGCCCTCAAAGCGCGCATCACATACGATTCGTCAGCGTGCATACTGAGGATGATTACCGCGATGGTCGGGCACTGAGTGACGATCATTTGGGTAGCTTCGATACCGTTCAGAACAGGCATGCCCACATCCATCACCACGACATCTGGTCTGAGCGAGGTGGCGAGTGCAACCGTTTCACGTCCGTTCTCACTTTCGCCGACAACCTCCAGGTTTGGCTGGCGCTCGAGCAACGCACGCAACCCCGTGCGCATAACAATGTGGTCGTCGGCCAACACAATCCGCAGCTTCCTCATGAACTCAATTCTCCAGATCGGCGGATGCGCTTGGGAGCGGCAGATCGACTCGAAGACGCGTGCCTCGTGCCGGATCTGAATCCACTTTTAACACACCACCTAACTGAGTCACTCGCTCGTTAATGCCAACTAATCCCAAACCCCGCACACGCCTTGCATCAAAACCCCTTCCGTCATCTTCGATGCTGACTCGGAGGTGATTCGGCTCTTGGCGCACAACAATCCGTACGTTCTTCGCGTATGCGTGTTTTGAGCAATTGTTCAAGGCTTCTTGTACGACTCTGTACACACATGTCCTATGCTCTTCTGGCAAGTTGTCCGAAACATTCTCTTCCGCCGTATCAACAAGCATACCCGTGCGCTTCGAAACTTCGCGCGCCTGCCACTCAAGCGCCGCGATGAGACCAAGGTCATCTAACATCGACGGGCGCAGCAGAAGGGCCATATTGCGCACTTCGTTGACGCAGTTTTCCGCAAGCGTCTTGATATTCTGAAGGCCCTGCCGGAAGCCACCTTCTTCGCTGGACATCTCTGTCAAGTTTTGAACATCCACAAGCAGGGCGCTTAAAGATTGGCCGACTTCATCATGAAGTTCACGGGAAATGGCGCGCCGTTCCCGTTCCTCTGCTTCCACGAGCCGTCTTGATAGTTCTTTCAATTCATGTTGTGCTTGCAGGCTCTCTTCATATTTTTCTTCGATCGTCTTCTCGAGTCGCCCTGCGTACACGATGGTGGTGACAGCCAGAATCAATCCAAAGCCGAAGGCAGTCATGGCGACCGTCAACAAACGGCGTCGAAACTCCGCAAACACTTCCGCGATCCTTCGGTCGGCTTCCTTCAACTCAGCGTCATTCACCGCGCTAACTTCTTTCGTAATTGAGAGGATCTCCGCGTGCTGCGAGAGCACCTCGCGCCGTAGCACGGAATTGCCTTGCTCCTTGCTCTGCTTCGCACTTAATTGGAAAATTGGTCCAATCGTCGACCAATAATGTTCCAGTTCCACAGCGAGATGATTAAATGGCTCCCTTTTTCCCGTGGGCAGAGACTGAATACATGCTTCCAACGCTGCGCTGGTCTCATTGTGAATGGATAGAAGCTGAGTCCGGAGCGTTTCCTGTGCGTGTGGGTCGGACTCGATCGGGGTGTGGTCCCGCATAATGTTACCCGACTCATACAGACCGGCTCGAACCTGTTCGAGCGTACGTTCGCGATAGAAAAAAGCTTGCCGAATCTGAATATTGTTGGACTCGAACGCTCCCAGAGTGTGGAGCGAATCGATGCATATGATCGCCATCAGAATTAGCAATGCGCCGAAACCGCCAAATAATACGGGGCGAGACCGCAATCGCAGCGGGCTTTGGATCGGGAAGGCTACGAGTGTATCGGTTTTTTTGTCAGTCATTTTGCTAGCCACCCCGTCCGGTAGTTTACTCAGCGTTGCCATTGCGAGAAAGCTTCTTCGCGTCGTATCGAGCCATATGAAGTGAGTGGAATCGGGAGCATGAACACCTGTTGGCTTCGCAAGGCCACATTCATGAAAAGTCGTCCTACGAGCGCAACGCGCCGGGCGCTTGTGTGTGATGGAATGTTTCGACAATTACTCATGGGGTGGTTGTTCTTCCCCACCGAACCGAACGCCTATACGGCTGGGACTTCTGCCAGCCCCTCCCATTGCTGGGCCCTCATGTGGCGAGCCGCGCTAAAAGCGGTCCCAGCATAGCCATCAGGAGCACATAGGCGGCTGAGGGTGGCCCCAGATGTGGCTCTATCGCGACACCCAGCGTAGATGCAATGGAAGGGCTCGATGACCCGAATCTGTACTTTGAGCCTTTCACAGTTGTGATTCGCCAAAACTTTGGTCCTGCGCCCTCAGGTCTGCGATTATGCTGCTGGATAGTTCCGCCCTGATTGTCCGGCTTTGGCAGAATTGGTTAGTGTATCCTTGTCTCTCGACAAAGGCATCGAGACAGTCACGACGGTACCCGGGTTAGCAGGAGAAATCTCCAAATGACCCCCGAGTTCACTAATGCGTTCGTGCATGCCGGCCAATCCAACACCCGCTCCTGTCCCTGCCTCTCGAAAACGTTGCAGCACGTGCGGCGGTATCCCGTGTCCGTAGTCTCGAATCTTTAGAATCACGCTCTCCGCGGCTAGCTTCAACTGAATATCCACCTCAGGACTACCAGAGTGGCGATGGACGTTAGTCAGGCTTTCTTGCAATACCCGGAAAAGGCCAAGTTCCACAGAGTTGGGAAACCGCACCTGTTCGATCGGCATCTCTAACCGAACTTCGACGCCGCTGCGCTTGGCAAATCCATCAAGGTACCATCGGGCTGCAGAAACAAACCCTGCCTCATCCAGCAATGGTGGGTGAAGGAGATACGAGATCGTGCGTGTTTCGGTCAGCGCTTGATCCAGCAAAGCAGAGGACTCTTCCAAGACCTTGTCGACTCCAGCTATAAACTCGGAGCGCTTCAAGACATCGACATTGATCTTCAAAGCAGTAAGGCACTGACCAACGCTGTCGTGAAGCTCGCGAGCAATTCTCCTCCGCTCTTCATCCTGGGCCTGCAACAGGCGTGAGGAGAGTTGCCGCAACGCCGACGTGCGTTGCTCCACGATCAACTCCAGCCGATCGTGGGACTGTCGGAGACCTTTCTGTGCCTGCTCCCGCTCGGCGATAGCGCGATCTAGCAGCTCATAAGTGCGCAGACGCAGATGTATAGAAATAGCTACCAAGATCAAGGCACTCGCGGTCATGCCGCGATTTGTCCAGTGTATCCAAGAAGGGTCTAGATGAGTCGGCGGGGGAGCAAGCCTGAAGCCGACAAACGTAAGCAAAATAAAAACAACAGTGGAACTCCACAACCACACCAGCGAACGACTCCAAATAGCCAAAACTATTGGGAGACAATAGAAGATAGCAATATTGATGTCGCCAGGAGCCGAAAAATCTGCGACGGCAACCAGCGCTCCTAAAGTGCAGACAAGCACTTTAGCCCGTGTTGGCCACATCTTGAAAATCATGTCCTTACCTTCGGTGCGTCGCATGGAGGATTTGCACTCCAATGTTCGGTATGTTGTTCTGGTGCATCGAGCCTCTCCAGCTTTCCGCAGAGACTTTAGAGATGGCTCCCCTCTCAACAATCGCTTCCGAGCCTTGCGCTTCGGTGAAATTGCCCCGTTTATCAACGGAACCGTCGCATCAGGTCCATTTGGAATCCTGAGGTCCGAGCGCTGTGCCCAGCCCTGCGGTAATGCGGCGGCTACCCTGGTCGAGCGAGCCAAGGACTTATTTCATATTTGCAGGGATCAATGGTGAAAACGGGACGGCTAGCAACGTCGGGCGCAAAGCATTGAAAGCAAGGTGTGGGATGTGGGGCGAACCAGGACTGGAATATGCGAGATTTGTACTTCACCAATGTATCGGAGACGCTGAGACTGTACCACATTGGTGACGCCGACTGGCGCGGGTGCAGAAGACAGCTTCGACTTCTCAAAAACAGGACCGCCATTCTGGCGAGACGTGAAATCTGGAAGGTCGGCCTGCGGTAGAGCTAGAATCAGAGCGAACAAAAACAGCTCGAAGATAAGGAGGGAGCAGCTCCAACGTTTCATGGGAATGACGCACTAAAACTTAGTCCATCTCCACATCGCTTGTCAACGGCTCGGTTTCTGGCCTACATAGAATTACCGTACGCGACGTTGCGTCGATGGCAAACAACCCTCTGCTGGCTTAGTGGTGACGGACGGCAAGGCAACACGGTGGCCTTTTACCCTACGCGCTTTGATGTACCGCTTCATTTCGTCCGGGGCGAATAGCACCCGCTGGATTCGAACATCCACTGCATACCAACGCAGACGCCAAGAAACGGTACGCCCTGTTTCTGTGCGGCATGGCGGTTCGCAGCCCGGATTGTTCCAGGATGGCAGTGGCTGAGAAGTGGCCGACACGGGCAGAATGATTTTGTCTGCGTAGGCCACGACAGCCGGATCACGAGAGACGATCGCATCTGTACACAGATGATCCAGCGCCCGTTTTACAGAGGTGAGATTCCGAGCGCGATAGTCAACGACCGCGATCATCAGATTAATTCTTTCGTGCTGGGAAGCAAGCGAGCCATGCGGCGATCGCGACAGCAGGCCGCGCGCAGCGCACGGGCAAATGCCTTGAACAATGATTCAATCTTGGGATGGCTGGAGCGACCATAGAGCTGTGATTGTTTCGTTTGGGAGATAAGTTGTTTCTTATTGAACTGTTTGGCGACCTGTGGTTAGCTTGATCGGCACGATTCTTGCCACCTTAAGCAGGAAGAAGAATATGCGGAAATCACTGAAATCTTTGGTCGGGGTTCCGTCCGACGGGGGCAACTGTGCTGCATGATGCCCTCACAAGTTCTTGCGGACCACAGGGCCATTTGGTTACTGTATGGCTAGTGTTCAGGTACTCTGTTGCTCGAGGGTATCCAAAGCACGGCAACTACGCTTGTGGACCGGGGTTTTCGCTTTGAACGCGCCCATTGACGAACGTTTGCCGCCCTTTGAAATTGCGGCAATTGCCGATTGACGATAGCGGATTCGAGAGCTGAAGCTGCCTGAGCTCGCGTTACAGGATCCTTAGGTTTGAATGTCCCGTCGCCGAAACCTGGAAGGTAACCAGTAGCCGTCACAGCCTTTACACCCTGAATAGCCCATGCAGCAATTTGTTGCGTGTCCTTGAAGTTGAGTGGCGCGGTTCCTGTCAGTCTAAACGCACGCGCGAGTACTGTTGCCATTTCTTGTCTGCTGACGCTGTCATTAGGGCCAAACTTGGTGGGCGACGAAACTACTAGTCGTGGAGCGGACGTTCGCTTGGCTCATCAGTTTCTCCGACTGCGCGTTCGATTTGAGAAACGCGCTGATATCCATGCAGTGTTCCTCGCTCTAGGTTGCATCCTGATTTGCTGGAGATTTCTAAAGCGGGTAGAAGATTCGCAGCTTCCTACTTCGTCTTGCAGCGGTAAAGTCGCATCAATGTTTAGCTTTTGAAAGTTCGTCTCGGAGAATGTCCAGATAGGTGGTGCCATAGCCTTGGTAGACAAGTCCCTGGGTGTACTGGGCTCCTGTTGCTGACGTATCATTCGTTGTGGGAGCAGTAACGACCGACGGCTCAATTTGAGTGTCCTCGTGCCATTCATTGAATGTGGTTATGTGGAGCATCTTGAATCGAGTGTTGTTTGCATAGGGAAGGGCCAGGTCCCTGAGGAAGTTCGTAAACACTGATCCCTCTGTGGCAGTCGCGCTAGTCCGGCGTGCCAATGCAGGATTATTCGCGCACGTCCGACGAACACCGCGATCGTTGAATCCAGGCATGACCGAGGGAATGAAGTCGACGCCCAACTGCTGTGCGACCGCCTGATATTGACTGTACATTGTGGAATGAAACGCGAGATAACCGTTGTCGTCGGAATATCCTGCATAACCCACATAGACATCGTAGCCAAAGATCGCGTCCCAGTTGCCGATGCGGGCGGGATCGGGAGGAACCAGGGCGTAGTATTCGTCGCCTATCAAATAGACATCGAATCCGGCGTCGGACATTGCCGTTCTCAGCGACGCGACCATGGTTTGAATTTCAGAAATTGGATTCAGGGCGAGGGAAGAATAAAAAAAGACGACAGGTTTGCCACCGAGCTTCAAATAGCTGGGGTGCGAGAAGTAATGCGCGGCGAGGTATTGGAAGTCCGAGACTATGGTAGCGATCTTGTCTGGCGTCAAATTATCGTCTGAATTGAACCGGATCGCGTAGTCGTAGAACATTGCGAATCGAATATCCCCGATATGCGGGTTTGTGAGGACAGTACTTTGAATCGTGTTGTCAAGGAAGTCGTTCGGCATCACCCATTCCAGATCCCAAACGTTGATTCCGGCCGCAGTCGACCACGCAATTTGCTGGGTGACGACATCCTGCTGCCGGGAATCATATTTTCCTAGGATCGGTAGTTGAGCAGGGACCAGGTCGCCCCTCAGGGTTCCGTTGAAGCACTCTTGGTAATCGAAGCTACTCGGGGTATACCAAGGATAGTAGCTTGCGGAAACCAGGTATGGGCTTGGTCGGGGTGTGACGGTCAGTGTTATGTTCGAGTTGTGCGAAAGTGTCCCGCTGGCGCCCTGAAACGCAACGGAGAAAGTGCCGGCGGCTGTTCGTGCGGAAAACGTTACCCGCTGGGGCGCTCCAGGGGAAAGGATAAATGAGGACGCGGGTGAGGAATCTATTCCGAGCGGGAATCCACTAACGGTCACGGTCACAGTGCCCGTGAACCCATTCACAGCATTCAGCGAAACGGTTACGGGCGAGGTGATCGCGCCGACCTGAGTTGAAACGGAAGAAGGCGAGATCGCGATGCTAAAGTCCGGCGTTGGAGGCTGTGGAGCAGACAAAGAAGTGCCACACCCATTGAAGAGGAGCAGACCGCCCACCAAGACTAGGAGAAACCGAGATGTTTTCGTAATGTCACCTCAAGCGTGAATTGGTCTACAGTTAGATCTGTTCGCGATCTAGTTTGCTAGACTAGGTGAAAACCGATCACCAAGCACTTACGGTCCCCTGCGGTAGTACCCGTTAACACACTTCCTGTGGATTGTGCGTGGCATCGTCACAGACGAAAATCCATATCAGGAGTGCCGGAAATTGTAGGCTTGACGTTGCTTTGGGCGTCGGCAGTCTACTTAGTTCATGTAGCATCTGCCCCAGCCTGTCCGGCTACTGCAGAACGAATGATGGGGGAAAGCAGCAGGGCAACAATGGGCTGGACCGGGACCAAAACACGCGCCCCCCAGAGGAATGCAATGCTGCGGCAGCTGAGCTGCATCACAGGAAGATTTCGAACTTGAGTCATCGGCCGGTTCCGCGCGATCAAAGACTGCAAGGTTGTCGTCAAGCTGCCAGTTAGAATCGCGGGAAATCGTTGTTGTCTGATTGTCGACCGAGTCGGTTATTGGGCGGAGGAGGTGAGACAGAGGGCCCGGTCGACGTCGGAGGTTCCTCCGAATATTCTTGAAGGGGCCAAAAGCTGCCGGCGTGTGTGGAGCTGTCGCCGATTCTTGAGTGAGTGATGCCTCACTGTCGGGAGTTGCAACGGCGGCTTCGACGAAGCTGTAATCGCAACCCTCGACACCCGCATGATTCTCGTCGCATGGGACGAGCAGGAAAGCGTGCCCATTGCCGCTGGTGTCTGTTCCTTCTCCCGCGATCTCTCCTTGATTGTTGATGGTATAAGTCGATTCCAGATGAAGACCAGAACCAGGCGGAATAAGAGCATTCAGGTCGAGGATCGAGCCATCTTCCCACAAGAAGGCACGAGACGGATCGGTGCTGCAGTCTGGCTTGGATCCACCAACGATCTGGCCCGATGAGTTAATGCCGGTCGCAAAGCTGCATTGATCATTGCCCACAGTCCCGAGGTCAGCCATGTTCCCGACATGTGTCCAGAAAGTGGCGTGGAAGATGACCTCTCCGGGAAGTGTCGCAAATCCCACAACCTTTCCCTCTTCGTTCATCACAAAGGCGCCGGTGTTGTTTCCCCCAAGGGAGCCGCCAAGATCCTGCATCCCTCTCTGCGTATCCCACAAAAATGCATGCTGGAAGTCGTCCGTCGCAAGGCTCGACACACCCACGACCTGGCCCCGGTTATTAAGGTCCGAGACAATAGTGCAGGTACCACCCAGGTTGCCGAGATCTCTCATTCCCGTCCTTTTATCCCAGATGAAGGACCCGGTGGTTAAAGCAAAACCAGCGCCGGCGCACAGTGTGCTTGGCGCCGAACTTGTGTAGGAGTTTCCAACAACCTGTCCCCGCTCATTAATCAGGATCGCCTCGGCGTCGGTGCCGCCAGCAAGCGTGCCCAAGTCCTGCATTCCATCGTTCCGGTCCCATAGAAAGGCGCGGGTTTCGTATTGATACGGTGGCGCGATCCCACCCCAAAGCCAGAATGCGCCTGGTTGCATGGAATTCGTGTCGGCAACCGTGTTCAAGGCTGCTCCCACTACCTGCCCTGCGCTATTTACGGAGTTGGCTTCGCTCTGGTATCCACCCTCCGGCAAGGTTCCCAGGTCCGTGATCTTGCTGTGTTGCCAAAGGACGGCATGAAGTTCAGGAAGTCCTGCATACAAGCGATCGGTTTGGCCATTTTCAGAGACTCCAGCAATGAGTCCGTTCTCACTGATCCAGAGAGGGGCGCTACTGCCGCCTCCGGGAAGTGCTCCCAGATCCGTCAAGCCGCCATGACGTCCTGCCCGGAAGGCGTGCACTACGTTGCAGTCCCAGAAGCAAAAATTTGGGAAAGGATCGGACAGAGATGTATCCGCAAATCCTGCAACTGTCCCTCCACCATTGAGGACCGAGGTGAAGGCTGCAAAGTCGTTGCCACTTCCGGGATTGAAAAAACTCCCTGACCCGCCGAACGTGCTGCCCAGGTCAACAAGTTGGTAGTGATGGTGCTTGTGGTCGCGCTCTTGCTTGTCCTGCGCGACGAGTTGAACCGATATCGCCAGCGGGGCGAATAAAGCCAGAGCGACGATGTGCGGCCATGTTTTGGAATTCATGTTCTTCTCCTTGTAGCTTTCTGCTACCACGGTGGAACTATTTGCTTGGCGATTGCAGGCCGAGTATTGAATACGGGCTCGTCCGCCGGGATTGAAGTGGTCGTAGGGTCGAACTGGGGAGGTTGCGAGTCGCCCCGCTTTTGGGCACTATGCTGGCATTTACCAAACTGTAGTCGCAGTCTTCATTTCCGGGATGGTTCTCGTCGCACGGAACCAGCAGATATGCGTGGTTGTGGGTACAGGTGTCGCTGTTATTGCAGTCCGGCGGCATGCCGCCGCCGACGATCTCTCCACTCTCATTAATCCCCAGTGCCACGAATAGTTGAAGGGCAGAACCAGAAGGAATCAGCGTATTCAGGTCGACGCTGGGGCCGCCGTTCTCCCAAAGAAATGCGTGCGTCCATGTGTTGCATTGACCGGCCGCATCCTGCGAGGCACCTACGACTTGACCTCTTGAGTTGATGCTCCGAGCATCGCTACATATGTCGCCATCCACAGTCCCCAAGTCCGTCATCACTCCTTTTCTCCATAGGAATGCGTCCTTTGTCTGATCTCCTGGGAACCAGCCAAGCCCGACAACCTCGCCTTTGGCGTTGATGGCCGTAGCCGCGGAATAGTTACCCCCCAAAGTTCCAAGATCGGAGAGCTTTCTACCAGTCCAGATGAAAGCGTGAAAATATTGATTGCCCGACAGCATCATGTTGCCGCCGACCTGACCACGATTGTTAAGGCCATTGACGATGCCATACGGTGACAGAAGGCCGTTGTCGCCCCCGAGATCGCCGAGGTCCTTCATTTTGCCGTTCTCCCAGAGGAAAACGCCTACCGGCGGGAACCCGGTGTTAGGGTCCACGACGTCGCTTGTGTACGACGTTCCTGCAACCTGGCCGTGGTTGTTCAGAAAGACCGGCCAACTATCCGGGCCGCCCAGCGTTCCTAAATCGGTCATCTTTCCTCTCTCCCACAAGAACCCGCGCGTCTGCGTCAAAGTTGTTACACTTCCGAGTCCGAGAATCGAGTAAGGATCGGGGACTTCGTTGAGAGCCGGTCCGACAACCTGCCCGCGATCATTCACAGTTGCACCGAAGCTCGAAACACCCCCCAGTGTTCCCAGATCCAGAATTCTGTTGTCGTCCCAAACCACCGCGTGGAATTCTGGGTTGCCCGTCGCGGGATCGATCTGGTCATTCTCGGAGACGCCGGCAACTCGTCCACGCCGATTGATGGCAGCGGCAAAGCTGAAGTTTCCCCCGGGTAGCGTGCCTAGGTCCTTCAGGCCGTCGCCTTTCCATTCAAACGCGTGCGCGATGAAGCAGTCCGGATTGCCCACAGGGTTGTAGCAACCCGGCTCGGGCGTAGGCATAGAGGTGTCCGCAACTCCGACGATGCTTCCCGCATTGTTTATGACGGTTTGGGTTGGCTCGGTGTTGATACCACTCGTTGGACCGCCAAAAGTCCCGAGGTCGACGAACCGGTAGTGATGGTATTTGTGGGGTTGATCTTGCTTGTTTTGCGCGGCCAATTGAGTCGGCGGTACGAGCGCGGAGAGTAAACTCAACATCGTTGTGTACATGGCGAGACTTGCTTTCATTACATCCTCCTTCGAACCTTGTGTTGTTCTGTGCTGGGTCAAGTGGGCCAGGCCCGTAGATCTGCGCTGGACTGCCGATGATGTGGCGTTAGCGAAGTCCACAATCCGTTCTATCTACTCGTGCGCAGAATTACGCGGAAACCGATCACGCGGAACAGATTTTTTCTTCCCGGATAGATGAAATGAGGAAACCGAACAACATAGCGAGGAGCGGGATATAATGCGGCAATTGCGCGAATTAAGCCTTATCAGCACATGGGCATCTTAGCCACCCACGAAGTGTCGCGACTGCTGGCCGAGTGGGCGAAGGGAAACGAGCAGGCCCTCCATGAGCTAACGCCACTGGTCTGTCGGGAGCTACGCCAGCTTGCTGCGAGCTATTTACGTAAGGAACACCCAGGACACACATTACAGCCAACCGCGCTGGTGCATGAGGCTTATCTTCGACTCGTAGACCAGAAAAGCCCTGAGTGGGAGGGCCGCTCGCATTTCTTCGGGGTAGCAGCGCGATTGATGCGGCAGATCCTTGTAGACCACGCCGGCAAAAGACAAGCCGGGAGGCGGGCGGGGCACACAGTGTCACTGGAGGAAGTGGTGAGCTTTCAGCCCGAACGTAGCCAAGATCTCGTGGCCCTCGATAGTGGCCTTAAGGCGCTCGACAATTTAGATCCGCGGAAGTGCAAGGCCGTCGAACTCCGGTATTTCGGCGGACTCTCGATGGATGAGATCGCGCAAACGCTGGAGGTTTCTACAGTCACCGTCAGGCGCGACTTGAGAATGGCCGAAGCATGGCTTCTCAAGGAAATGCAAAGGGAATAGGTGCCACTTGACTCCTGAACGCTGGGCGCAGATCGAAGAGTTGTTCCATCGCGCCGCGGAGTGCGAGCCCAATCAGCGCATCGGCCTGCTGGACAAGGCTTGCATAAGTAGGGCAAATGTTGGGATGTTCCAACGCAGATGCCGCCCGCGCCTCGCGTTCAAAGCGCCCGAGCGCGCGAGGATCCTTCGCTGAATCGTCAGGCAGAAACTTAAGTGCCACAGGCGACCTAACTTAATATCCTCTGCTCGGTACACCAATCCCATGCCGCCGCCGCCGCCGACGCCATCCAAAATACGATAATGAGAAACGCCAGAGGAAACCCAACCGCGGTCAGTTCAGAGCGAACGACAGCCTCCACGTAGTCGCCGGCTCTTCCATCGCAGGAAAGGAGTCCTTCTACTTCTCGACGCAACTCCGGATCATTGCTGATCCCGATGGTCGCCGCAATGAGGCGAGACTTGATCAGCGGAACATACATACTGGCCGACGAAACTCCAGTCGATGTGCAGACACGCGACGGCCGGGGAAACAATCACCAAGCGTATCTCTGGCAATACAGTCGCCCGGGAGGAACCGTTGTGTTCGACTTCCGTCTAGGACGTGGTCGGGATGGACCGAAGCGGTTTCTGGGACAGTTCGAGGGCATTCTCCAAACGGACGGCTATGCAACGTATGACCAAATCGGTGGGCCGAGAATGGTACATGCCGCTTGTTGGTCTCATGCAAGAAGACAGTTTTTCGAAGCAGTACAGCTAAAATCTCCGAGATCCGGTTGCAACCCCGATTGTGGCTCAGATGGACGAACTGTTTGCCGTCGATGCAGAAGCTCGCCGCAAAACGCTGACTACCGCGGCGTCGCCATATCCGGCGTCAGGAAACAGGGAGACCTCTTCTCGATGATATCCGCAGCAAGATCGAGGCAGCACAGTCCGTTGCACTGCCCTCCAGTGCACTAAGCAAAGCCTGCCAATACGCGCTCACGCTGTGGAGGAAACTTACACGATTCCTGGAATACCCTGAACTTGAATTGAGCAATAACCTGCCGGAAAATTCGATGCGTCCCGTGGCTCTGGGTCGGAAGAACTGGATACACATCGGAAGTCCCCAGGCAGGACCCAAGGTTGCGGCGATTCTCTCGGTCGTGGAAAGCTGCCGTAGGTTAAAACTTCCTGTGCGCACTACTTGGCCGCAGTTCTCCCCCGGGGTTGCCGATCTCCCGATCCAGCGCCTCCCAGAGCTTACGCCCGCTGCGTGGATGGCCCAGCATTCATAGACTCAAGCGACTGAGGTTTCCTGTTGGACGATCAGGAACAGGTTTTGCGCGCCCTAATTCATTGACCTCCCTGGTCAAGGGGCCTAGCATTGCTGCCCAATGGCCTTCTTCAGCAAACTCGCAGGCTGGACCATCGGGCGGTGGCCCCTGCTCTTGGTTTCTCTGGGGCTGGTATTTGTGATACCGATCTCGCACCTTCTGATCGCCCAGACTACGGCCAGTGGTGAGCTTGCCGGTGTTGTTACTGATTCGAGCCATGCAGTACTGCCCAATGCCGACGTCGAGATAAAGGACAACACCAAAGGCACACATCAATCAACTAAAACTGATGGCCAGGGGGTATACGGGTTCGCCTTCTTAGCGCCGACGAGCTACACCCTGACTGTATCGCACGCCGGCTTTCGGACGGAAAACCGGGCGGTGAATGTTTTGCTGGGACCTCCAGTCTCCGTGAATGTCACCCTGCAGGTCGCGAAAGCAACTACGAGCGTCTCGGTGAAGGCGGAAGCTCCGCTAATCCAGGCTGAAAATGGGGACGTTGTTGCAACGATGAGTTCGAAACAGATTTCCGAGGTTCCGAATCCTGGAAATGACCTGACCTACCTTGTGCAGACTGCTCCGGGCGTGGTGATGAATACAGATGTCCAGGGCGGCGCCAATTTTTCGATACTGGGGATGCCTGGCACTTCCTACCGTTACACGATGGACGGCATGAACAACACTGACAATTCCTACAACCTTCAACCGGTCGGGGATCTCTTCCTTCTCCCGGGCCAGAACCAGATCCAGGAAGCAGCTGTCGTGAGTACGGGCTACTCCGGTCAGTTCGGCGGCGCAGCCGGCGGAAATGTGAACTACATCAGCAAATCAGGGAGCAACGAGTTTCACGGCAACGCGCAGTATTACTGGAACGGGCGCGCATTCAATGCCAACGATTGGTTCAACAAAGCGGTCGGTAAGCCTCGACCGTTTGATATCGCCAACCAGTGGGCGACATCCATGGGCGGGCCGATCCGAAAAAACACGCTCTTCTTCTTTCTTGATACCGAAGGCTTACGGCTGCTTATCCCCCAAGGTTTCTTGGTGACCATTCCAAGCCCTCAGTTTGAGGCGACTACCATCGCGAATATTGACTCTCGATTCGGCACAGCCTCGGCTTCAGACAGCTTTTATAAGACGATCTTCACCCTTTACAATGCAGCACCTGGAGCCGCGGACGCTCTTCTTGGCAGCGTCAATCCAGATGACCCGACCGGGTGCACCGGCTTCGGAGGATTGGGCCCTGGCGTTCCCTGCGCCCGTTATTTCTTCACAACGCGGGGCCGTCCCAGTCAGGATGTGCTCACGTCTGGCCGTGTGGATTGGAATGTGAGCACTAGCGATCGTGTCTTTCTCCGGACTCAGTACGATGGCGGCCGGAGCGCAATCGCCACCGATCCCATAAGTCCCCTGTTCGACGGTGATCTTAATCTTGCCTGGTGGCAGGGCCAAGTTAGCGAGACGCATACCTTTGGCTCTTCGGCGGCGAGTCAATTCCTGTTCGCCGGTTCCTACGTTGGATTCATCTATGGAATGAAGAACCCCTCACAGACTCTTTCCGAGTTTCCTGCTGTCCTAAACTTCAATGCAACAGGTACCTTCACCAATCTCGGACGAGGAGACTTTATCAATCCTTTTGGTTCTGGCGGATATACTTCGCGGTACCAGATTTCCGAGGATCTGGTGAAGGTCTGGAACAATCAGAGGTTCGGCGTCGGGGCGAACTTCGAGCGAATAGATTCGACTTACTTGCAGTACACCTCCAATGTAATTGGAACCCTCTCTCCGCACACTCTGAAGGCTTTCTATCAGGGTGGTGTGGACCCAGCTTCTCCAGGCTCTGATTTCACGTTGTTAAGCCAATCCTTTCCCACGCGCACATCGCAGCGAATGGCCTTCTACACTCTCGGACTTTATGCACAGGATGAGTGGCATGCGCGCCCCAACCTGACGTTAACCCTTTCACTGCGAGCAGAACATCAGTCCAATCCAGTGTGCCAACGCAGTTGTTTCGCGCGCTTGAACGGTTCTTTTGAATCGCTCAGTCACGATCCTGAGCAGCCTTACAATCAGGCGATTTTGGTTAATCAGAAACACGCTCTCGCAGGTATTGACAACCTCTTGTGGTCTCCGCGGTTCAGTTTTGCCTGGCAGCTCTTTGGCCTTTCGCGAAGCGCGGTGCTTCGTGGCGGGGCGGGAGTGTTCTATGACCCCGTACCCGGCGCCCTCGCAATCCTCCTTTCAAGCAATCCTCCGGTGTTGAACTCATACACGCTCGCCGGTGACAACTTGGCTCCTAACGAGACCACCAACCTTTTCCGGGATGCAAAGGATTCGGACGCGGCGTTTGTTGATGGTGTCACCAACGGCAAGACACTTGCGCAGATAAAGGAGGCAGATCGTAATTTTTCTCCGCCTGGCATAAGCTCGCCAGAGAAGCGGACGCACACAGCGCAATACCAGAGGTGGAGTTTGGAATTGCAGCAGGTCCTCGGCTCGCAGACTTCAATTAGCATCGGGTACTTCGGCCATCATGGCATTCACGAATTGCAGCAGAATCCAGACGCCAATGCGTATGGGTTTGGTTCTCTCCCCGCCCTAAAGTGCACCAGCCCTCCGGTTCCGCCGTGTGCTGATCCTCGCTTTGGTAGGGTTACCGAATATGCGTCAGCGGCAGTGTCTAACTACCACGGCGCGGTGATTTCTTTCCAGCATCGTTTCAGTCGCTGGACGCAAGGGCTGTTTCAAACAAACTACACGTACGGCCACGCGTTTGATGAAGTCTCCAACGGAGGCCTCTTTGGCTTTACGTTCGGGAGTTCGACAAGTCCGCAAGACCCAAGCAATCCGCGGGGCAGCTATGGGCCGGCGGAGTACGACGTGCGCCATTCCTTCAACGCGGACTATGTTTGGGAGCTTCCGATGAAAGCGGCTCTGGGTGGACATGGGTGGGACTCACTGGTGAAGGGGTGGCAGATCTCGGGAACTCTCTTTGCGCGCACGGGCTACCCCTACACGGTGTTTGACTTCGCCCAATCGCAGAGTCTTCAGCCGAACAACTATTTCGGACTGCTCTATGCGGTTCCGGTCGGCGCTCTTCCTCCGAGCCAGCCGTGCGGGAAAGGCGCGGCTGTTCCGCTGGCTCCTCATCCATGCCTTCCGCCTCAAGTCCTGGCAAACGGAAACCCCAATCCGGGTGCGCTCTTTGTGCAAGCGGGTTGCGAAACTGGATTTGATTCTGGACACTTGGGCCCATCAGGCTCGTGCAACGGGCCGCAGGTTTCGTTCGCCCAAGGCCGTAACCATTTCCGCTATCCGAACTATTTCAACACCGATTTCACCATCATGAAGAATACAAAGATCCCTCATTGGGAAAATGCCACCTTGGCGATCGGTTTTCAGTTCTTCAACGTCTTCAATCATCCGAATTTTGGCAGCCCGGATAACTCCAGTTCAGATGCGGGTTTTGGGCAGATCTCATATTTGGAACAATCACCTACCGGCATTCTCGGTAACGGCTTTGGCGGCGATGTGGCTCCCCGAATGGTTCAGTTGAAGGCTCAGCTACAGTTTTGATCGTACAACGTATGTCTTTCAGAAGTTCTCCATCATCCACATGTTGGCGGTCAGCTTCCGTTCGTAGATTGCCAACTGGCGACCATCGGGAGATGGGCTCCCAAAGCATTTATCACTATTACATTTCCATAGGACCTTGGTACTACCTCTTAGATCAAGGTGCAGGATTTCGCTGCCATCCTTAGTGAGGTTCGAGATAAAAAGACCCTTCCCATCCGCGGTCCATTCGATCAACCGCATTCTGTCCAAACCCTTCGCTTGGATTTCTTGTGTCGGTCCGCCGAGCAAAGAGCGAATTTGTATGGGACCTTTTGGGCCTCGTGCGAATGCCAAGCGAGTACCGTTGGGAGAGATGCTCCAGAGCAAATTATCTGTCCACAGATTGAGATCTGGATCGATATCGAACCTGGTGACCTCAAGCTCTCGGCCTTTGACAGGATCGAAGGCCGTGATCACCGTCTGTTTGTGATCCTCGGTTCGTTCGGCAAACGCGCACAAGTTCGAAGGCGGCCTGGTACAAACAGCCGTGCCGAAGTTGGTAAGACTCCTCTGCAATATCAATTCCGGCGTTCCGCCGGTGATGGGAACCCGCATGAGTGGTTGTTGCGCCAGTGAGCCTGGAACCGGAAGCCATACAGCGAGTATGACCCATTTGTCATCCGGACTCACGATGGCCTGTTCGATAAGACCTTCTGCCGAAGTCACGATTGGTTGTTGCGTATCCGAATTCACTGTCTGCTTTCGAAGCAAATAACGATTACTTCGATTTGAAGCAAGAATGACTGTTTTGCCGTCAGCGGTCCAATCCGAGACAAGGTCCTCGCCACCCTCCTCCAAAGCGAAGCGTCTCGAATTAGTGAGTCGCGCCCCTCCGGCTTCGAGATCAGCGACATAACTGACACCGCGGCTGGTCGATTGGAGGAATGCGATGTGCTTGCCATCGGAAGTTGAGCTCGTGTTACCAACCCAGAATCCGGTCCAGTTAGTCAACCGTTTCGGTTTCTCGATGACTTCACCGGTCAGCGTGTTAAGTCGCTGGCTCCAGTAATTGCAAGGTGTGTCGAACGCACCTACGTCACCGTTGCAAGGGTCGGGATAAACTAACCTGCCGTCGGACAGCCATGAAAAGTCGCCCATTTTCTTCGTTTCGGAAGGACGCAATAGCGTGGCCACTGGACCGCCGCTGAGATCGCGAGCTACGAGCGTATCCCCGGAGTCGTTGGTTGTGATGTATGAGACTCGTTGTCCGCCGGGAAGGAACGATAGGCAGCAAATCGCGCTTTCCTGGTCTGCATCGTAAAGCTTCCGGTCCTGCTCATCGTTGAGCCTTATCAGCCACAATTCACGTGGGCCTAGCTTTCCTTCATTTGTTCCAAAAGAAATGGAGGCACCGTCCGGAGAGGCCGACCACCCAAGAGCATGGTCGCGAAGCTTACGCGGTGTTCCGCCCAGAACCGAAACCATCCAGATGCTGCTGGTCCGCGACGACCAAGCGCTTTGGTTTTCGCTTGCCGGATGGGCGTTGACAAAAAATTGCCTGCTGTCCGGAAACCAGACAGGGGTATCCCAGTTGACTTCTCCGCTTTTGAACTCTTCCGGCTGCACTACAGAGTGCGACTCGTCGGATCCGATTTGTTTGATGTGCATCCCTCGGGCGTCAGTGTAAGCGAGGTATTTTCCGTCGGGGGATATTGCTCCGCCGGTCACCGGATTCTCAGATGAGTTGACGGTGAGCTGGTGAAGCTTCAAGTCCGATGGAGTCTGAGGCGACCCCTGTCGTTCAGCGAGCCAGAGAACCGTGCCACCGATCAGCAACATGACGACCGCTCCCGATGCTACCGCCCACCAACGGGGCGCACGACTTGCCTCCATCTCGTGTTTCAAGCGCGCAAGGTCCGCGCGCATTTCCGAAGCGGCCTTATAACGCGCTTCGCGGTCCTTTTCCAGCGCTCTGCCAATGATCGTTTCGAGCTTCCCCGGCAAGTTGGGATTCAGTTGCCGCACCTGGCTTGGCTTCTGGTTGAGGATAGCCTCCCGAAGCCCAGGCCCCGTGCTTCCGCTGAAGGTACGTTTCCCAGTAGCCATTTCGTAAAGCACCGAACCAAATGAAAACAAGTCCGTGCGAGCATCCAACTTCTCGCCGCGCACTTGCTCCGGAGACATGTAGCCCGCCGTCCCCATCGCCACCCCAGTTCGGCTTAGGAACGGCTCACAGCTCGCTTCGGGAGCGATTTCGAGAGGTAACTTCTCTGCGTCGTCGCCATCGTCAAAGGCCCGTCCCGAGTCATCCCCCCTAGCCGAGGCACCAGCAAGTTTCGCCAAACCGAAATCCAAAATCTTCGCTTGGCCCTGACTGGTCACGAAGATATTTGCCGGCTTGATGTCGCGATGGATGATCCCTTGTCGGTGCGCGGCCTCCAGCCCCTCGGCGATTTGAATAGCGAGATCGACAAGTTTGTCGAAGTCCAATGGTGACTTGCCGGGAGCCGCTGCAGAGATCAACTCCCCGAGTGTCTGTCCATCTAGCAACTGCATCACGAGAAACGGTTGTCCCTGGTGCTCTCCAAATTCGTAAATCGGGCAGATGTTGGGATGCTCTAGAGCCGATGCGGCACGCGCCTCGCGCTCGAAGCGCCCGAGCGCCGCAGGATTCTTCGCCGAATCCTCGGGTAAGAACTTGAGCGCCACCTGTCGGCCTAACTTGATGTCCTCCGCTCGGTACACCAATCCCATTCCGCCACCACCGACGCCATCCAGGATTCGGTAATGAGAGATGGTCTGGCCCGCCAGAGGAAACCCAACCATCGTAAGTTCAGAGCGAACGACAGCCTCCACGTAGTCGCCGGCTCTTCCATCGCAGGAAAGGAGCCCTTCTACTTCTCGACGCAATTCCGGATCATGGTTGCAGACCTCATCCAGCAGTCCGGTTCGTTGGTTGGGCTCGCACTCCGCGGCGCGATGGAACAACTCTTCAACCTGCGCCCAGCGTTCAGGATTCAAGTGGCACCTATCAACTCTGCATTTCCTTGAGAAGCCACGCTTCGGCCATTCTCAAGTCGCGCCTGACGGTGACGGTAGAAACCTCCAGCGTTTGCGCGATCTCATCCATCGAGAGTCCGCCGAAATACCGGAGTTCGACGGCCTTGCACTTCCGCGGATCTAAATTTTCGAGCGCCTTAAGGCCACTATCGAGGGCCACGAGATCTTGGCTACGTTCGGGCTGAAAGCTTATGACCTCTTCCAATTCCAACGACACCTTCTGGCCAGCGCGCTTGCCGGCTTGCCTCTTGCGGGCATGGTCTACAAGGATCTGCCGCATCAGCCGCGCTGCTACTCCGAAGAAATGCGAGCGCCCCTCCCACTCAGGGCTTTTCTGGTCTACGAGCCGAAGATAAGCCTCATGCACCAGCGCCGTTGGTTGCAACGTGTGTCCTGGATATTCCTTTCGCAAATAGCTCGCGGCAAGTCGACGAAGTTCCTGGTACACCAAGGGCGTGAGCTCATCAAGGGCATGATCGTTACCCTTGGCCCACTCCTCAAGTAGCCGAGACACTTCGTGGGTGGCTGAGATGCCCATGTGTGGATAGCGCTGCCCCTTCGTGGTGGTCGCATTATATCCCGCTCTCCGTCCCGTCTGTTTATTCCGTCATTCCCTGCCCGTGAAATAAATTCGTTCAAAGTGATCGGTTTTCTACCGGTTCCCCGCACGAGTAGATAGGAGACGTATGTTTGGGCGTCTTTAAGAGGAGGACCTTATGATACGGGCCTATAGGATAGCGTCGACCCTTTCCGATTCCGTCCATCACCAGCTCAACATGTGCGCGATTGCGGCAGTCGTGAGCGTAATGAGTTTGCTCGCCTTGGCACAGCGAATCGAAGGGTGATTCAGCAGAAAAACTTCTCGCCGACTTAATCGATCACCGAGAAGTGGAGAGCTATCAGGTCCACGCAACCCAGCACTGCTGTTGGCGCGTATCCCGCGCGGGAGTCCGTGGTAAAGCGTATTTTTGTTGAAAGAGTAGGTGTTTCAATTTGCCGCCGTGGCTACCATACTTTGCTTTCCGTTAAGCACGCTTTCCACCGTCCGAATCAGAAACGATGAATCGTTTTCGAACGATTTCTGCGATTTCAGAACAAACGCGGCTGCCCCCTCCTTCAAGAGCTTGGCCTCATTCGCTTGACCAAGTCCGCTCAACACGATCACGGGGATGTGTTTTACGCGCATGTCTCCCTTGAGAGCGCGAAGGACATCGAGCCCAGACATCTTGGGTAACATCATATCGAGCAGAATAAGGTCGGGGATCTCCTCGCGAGCGATACGAAGGCCTTCCTGTCCGTCCGCAGCATGGATAACAACATACCCAGCTTTGACGAGCGTCCGCTCATTGGCGATCCTCTGGAATTTGCTGTCTTCGATCACGAGTATTCTCATTCTTTCCTCACTGGCCGCCCTGGTCCAAAGATTCGCGTTTTAACGAGCGTGCCAAATCTCCACGTCACGCGTTGACGCGGGCATGGGGCGGCTGTGTACAGCCGTGGCGTGATCGTTCATCGCCCTAGCCGCTTGAGTGCGGCGGTTGCCATTCTGGCTATTGAACTCCAATAACGTCACGGAGTGCTTGCAGCGTGGACAGTTGAACGTGGTCAAGCCGTTGACTGTTCTGATGGCGTAATATCTCACAAGTTCAAGTGTAGTCCTTTATCCGCGGAAGACTCCGAACCAAAGTTACCCCTTTACCCAATCGCTAAGTCCAACGGAACCAGCGCAAAGCCAGCACGAAAGAAATGCCTCCCCATACGACCAGAACCAGTAGTCGCCCGGCCTGAGTTGCAAGAGGAGCACCCTCCAGAATCGTGGCGCGCAGAGCATCGTTGAGCGCGGTCAGAGGCAGCGCCTTGATGAAGGGATGGATGGCTGCGGGAAAACGCTCGTAGGAAAAGAAGACGCCCGAGAAAATCCACATGGGCATCATGATCAGATTGATGAGCCCGCTAACGCTCTCGATTTTCTGTGCGCGGCTAGCCGTGAGCAGCCCCAATCCAGCGAATCCGACCGCGCCGATCGCGCTTAACACGAAGATCGAGAACAGTGAGCCAAGCACGCGTATTTGGAAAATGAGCGCGCCAAAGCCGAGCAAAAGCCCGACTTCAGTGATCATCAGTACCAACCGGCCACTGGCCAGCGCAAGCAGGAAATCGCTTCTCCTCATGGGTGTGGCCACGAAGCGTTTGAGCAGCTTGCGCTGGCGCATATCTACCAAAGCAAACCCGACGCTCCACATCCCTGAGTTCATCAGGTTCATCCCAATCAACCCGGGAATCAGGAAGTCAATATAGCGGGACCCAGGCTCGCTAGAGATGACAGCGGAAGTGGGCAGCGGGTTCTTGCGGCCAGCTGAGACTTGCATAGCGTCGTCCACTTCAGCGCGCGAAAGCACACTCTCAGGACGCGCCGGATCGTAGAGATATTCAAAGCCGCCCTTGCCGTCGGATTCAACAACAAGATCGTACTTGCCGAGACGGAATCCTTTGAGTGCTTGGGCTTTCTCGAGTACTTCAGCGCGTATAGAGGACGCTTGCGGCGAGCGCTCGATCAGCGCCAGTGCATTCTGCGCTCCATTGACTACGGCAATGGATGTCACGTCGGCCGCCTTATTGCGAAATGCAATCCCAAGCCCTAACGCAAGCAGCAACGGGAAACCGTAAACCCAGAAGACAACCTCGGGCTCACGCTTAAGTTCTTTCATGCGCACCATTACGAGGTGCGTGAAAGCCGACCAGCGGCCGTTGTGGGGCTGAGTTGGCATGGCCGGAGTTTTTTGACTAATGCTCATGCGAAATTCACTCTTCTCTCAAGTGGCGGCCAGTCAGGTTGACAAACACATCCTCAAGGCTCGCCTGCCGCGTGGTGAGGTGGAGAAGTTGTGAGCCCTGCTGTTCGACTGCCTCGAGCAGAGCAGGAATGGTTCGATGAGGTTCGCGCACGGTGAGGCTGATGAGACCATCGTCCTGGCGGAGCGACTCCACTCCAGGCAGGACTCGCCAGGTATCCAGAGCCGCACCATCACCGGAGTTGCCAGTAGCTTCGAACTCCACCATGTGATGCCCGCCGAGGCGCTCAATCAGATCCGAAGGCGTGCCTTCGGCAATGATCTGGCCATGATCAACGATCGCCAGTCGGTCGCAAAGGCGCTCGGCCTCATCCATATAATGCGTGGTCAGCAGAACCGTACCGCCTCCTCGCTGAAAATTCCGGACAATGTCCCAGAGCTGGCGTCGGCTCTGCGGATCCAGCCCGGTCGTGGGTTCGTCGAGAAAAAGAATTTTGGGATTCCCCACCAGCGCCGTTGCCACAGCGAGGCGCTGGCGCTGTCCGCCGGAAAGCTTGCCCACAAAGGCATCCGCCTTCTCGCCCAGTTGCAGGTCGTCGAGCACCTCGTCGGCGGAACGCGGCTCCCGATAGAAGCTGGCGAACAATTCAATAGTTTCGCGGACGGTCAATTTCTCCGATAGCCGAGTCTCCTGTAGAGAAATGCCGAGCCATCCGCGCACTTCACGTGAACTCTTCTGCCAGGTGTGTCCGAGAATCGTGACCTGACCGGAAGTGGGATCAAGCAGTCCTTCCAGGATTTCGATCGTCGTCGTCTTCCCTGCCCCATTCGGCCCCAAGAGACCGAAACACTCGCCACTCTGGATATCCAGGCTCAGCCCGCGCACGGCTTCGACTTTGCCATCGTAAGTTTTGCGCAGGTCGCGACATTGGATGGCTGCAGGCACGCGAAGATTCTAACGTAAAGTGGACGCCGCCCGCGGGCTACGCGGTTCACGGGGCTTCTCCTGACGTGTCCGGCATCAAGCTTGGGCGCTGACCGGTGCAACAGAAGCTTTGCTCGCGGGCGCCCACCTGACTTGTTCGACTCGTCCGACGATGAACACCCAGGCTAGGCCGCCGGCGATGCACAGTGCCGCCGTAATCGCGAAGGGAGCCCGAAAATTTCCCGTCCATTGCAAGACGTAACCGGTGAGGGCTGGCCCAATAACACCCGCTAGATTCGCGAATCCATTTTGCCACCCGTACCATCTTCCGACCGCTTGCGTTCCAGCCAGCGTCTGTGGGAATGTGAACAAGCCCGGACCGGTCAGTCCGCAGCCTACACCTGCAACCATGAGCCAGGGCAGATATGTATTTCCGGCAGCGACGGCGCAGCCCGCGATCGCGGCTGCTGCTATGGAAAATCCAATCGCCATCGCTGACTTGCGTATCAGAGTCGGCGTGAAGCCCCGGCGAATCCAGAAGTCCTGGAGCCAGCCCGATGCGATCGACGAAACCGCATCCACTGAGTAGTACATGCCAGCGACCCCAGTCATCGTCGCCATGGATAAATGGCGTTCAAGCACAAGATATGTGGGGAGCCAGGTAATCATAAAATAGAAGAGATAATTGCAGGAGAAGTGGCCCGCGCAGGTTCCCCAAAACGATCGCTGTCGTAAGATCGCCGCGGAGCCGGGACCTGCCTCAACAGCCTGAGGCAAGGCCAGGCCGTCGCGCGGCATCCATCTCGTCCACGCCGGTAGCCACAGCAGGCTCACCAATCCAATTGCGATGAAGACGGGCCGCCAGCCGAATTTTGCCATCAGAAATCCCGCGCCAAAAGTTCCCACTGCGTTCCCGCATCTGAGCGCCGACATTAACACACCGCTAGCGAACCCTCGATGGTGCTCCGGCAAATGTCGAGCCAGGATCTTTGAGCACGAAGGCAAAGCCACAGATTCGCCAATGCCCAGAATCAATCGCATCGATAGCAGCAGGGCAAATCCCCAGACCAGGCCCGTAGTCACGGTGGCCAGGGACCAAAGCAGAAATCCGGCTGCCAGAATCCGGTTAGCGTCAAAATGGTCCACCAGCCAGCCAATGACGAACTGCATCGCGGTGTAAGTGGTGAAGAATGCTGAGAACAGAATTCCCAGCTGCGAGGGAGAGAGGTGCAACTCGTTTTTCAGCAGAGGAGCCGCAATCGACAGATTGCCGCGATCAATGTAGTTGATCACAAGGCAGATGACCAGCAGAACCAACGCCGGCGCGAATGCACCTAAACTACGAGAGTCATCTGTTGGCCGAGCCATAGCAAGGTGCCCGACGCATTCTGCTCCTTACCAAACTCATTTGCAAGCCGCCTGAGCTTAACCTTAATGGAAGAAACCCGCGGACCCTGTCGCTTGGCTGCATCGAACAAATGCCAACGAATAAAGCCCGGTGCCGGAAAGCACCGGGCCGTGATTGTTACGTCCCTGCGCTTCCTACGGAAATACGCTGAACAAATCGCTTAAATCCTGCTCGCGACCAGCATCCTGCAGGAACGGTTTCAGACCAAAAATCTCCTCCACCGTGCGCAGCGTCGAGCCGTGCGTATAAAGCAGTTGGTTCGAATACCCATTGCCCTTGGCAAAGGGCGAAAGTACCAGCATCCCGATGGGACCGTCTCCATTATCGGCTTCGTCCCAAACGATAAACAGCGCTCCACCTTTCTTGTAGGCGGATGACTTGAGGATTGTGGGCACGTTTTCTGAGAGCCAATCGTCACCATGCGCAATGGGATCGCCCGCACAATTGTCGTGCATGTCATCGCACACGTTTGGGGTGATGAAGTTGTATTGCGCGACCTTGTCGTTCTTCAAATCCTGCGCCAGTTCCTGGTAAGGACGAACGTGCTCGATACAGTACTGGGAGTGGCGGTTCAACTGTTCGTTGATGTCGTTGAAATAGACAAAGGGATTGTGCCGCACCCCGTAATAGGGGTTTCCATCAGGATCGATACCGCCCCCGTCGACCAACGGGCAAACCTTCCCTGTGATGTTTTCGTCGTACGATTTCCAACTGATCCCCGACTGCTCGAATTGCGCGACCAAATGCTGGTGCGACAGAAGCAGATGCTGGCTGGGCGGATTGTCATCCTGAATGCCGAAGTTCTGCCCAGAGACCAGCCACAAATAGTTTGGCAGGCTGGGATGATTGCTCGGCGGATTGGAATAGTTCTCCGTGTGCGAACCCATTGGGACCAGTGTGTTGTTGATGTAGGGCGCGGCCGGGTTGCCCTTGATGTCTAACTTGCCGTCTCCAGTCCAGTTGTGGTTTTCCATGAGGATGATGAACACTGTCTGGATGTGATGTTGGGGAGGCTGTTCGGGGACCTCGGCGCTGTCCGTTGCCCACAACGAGGCTGCGGAGCAAAGCAACAGGCCGGCGGACAAGAAGGCTCGGAGCAGATTGCGGAATCGATTGCTATTCATGGGTTCTCCTTACGATTTGGGCAGTTTGCTATTTTGGATTTGAAAATTGTTACTGGCGATACGAAGCTAATTGGTGAAGTAAAACCTGCCGCGCGTGAACAATCAACATCTTGTCAGAAGATTAAACTCGCCCTTGTTACAGCCGGATGATAGCCAGGTAAAAGTTCTGTAAATCGTACGCAGACCTTCACGCACATCCCCCGGAGATTGCCCGAATAGTGAATACGGGCGTTTGTCAGGACTTATCGGGGCAGTAGTTCCAAGATTGCCGGTCATTCTGGCAGAGTCACAGAATTGCAGTAAGAGCCACTCGGCCTGCGCGAACTTTAGACTTGTGTCGTGCTCAGGGTGATATATGCTTTCGTGGTAACAATAAAAAGACTTTATTGATGACAGGGGTGGCCATGTACCGTTTTCTGTTCGCCTTTGCACTGATATTTTCCGCCATCAACGTCCCCTTGCAGTCGCAGGACCAGAAAGCTACTGTGCCAGGTCACTATCTGTTTGCGTGGGCAGGTGACGCCGCCCACAAGAGCACCGACTTTCTTGCGGTAATCGATGCCAACCCTTCATCGCCATCGTATGGGCATCTGGTGACAACACTCGCCACTGATCAGCAAACCATGCGCGTGCATCACACGGAGTACAGCATGCCCGCCAGCAGAATGCTATTTGCCAACGACCATGACGCTGGCCGAACTTTCATCTTTGACTTGCATGACCCGCTGCATCCCAAAATTGTAACCTCGTTTACCGACATGGCGGGTTACATGCATCCGCACTCTTACGCGCGGCTTCCCAACGGGCATGTGCTGGCCACTTTTCAGCACGCACACCACGGCACGGACGAAGAACCGATGGGCATGACCGGAGGTCTGGTCGAAATAGATGATCAGGGCAACGTGATTCGCTCCGCCAGCAATGCCGATCCTGCGTTTACGGGCGCGCTCCTCACGCCTTACAGCCTAGTCGTCCTCCCTGAACTGGACCGCATCGTGTCCACAGACTCTTCCATGCACCTGGATAATATCTTTGCTGGCGTGACCTATCAGGTGTGGCGTCTCTCCGATCTCAGGCTGCTCAAGACGGCGTACTTGGACGTGGGAGAGAATCGGTACGCGCAGATCAGTCCGGAAGAGCCCCGTCTTGGCCCGGATGGGTCGATCTTAATACAAACTCTTGGTTGTGGACTCGAACGCGTTACCGCGGTGAACACTGACGATCCAAAATCGCAGCTGGTATATACCTTTCCGGGCAACTGGTGCGGAGTCCCCACAATTATTGGACACTATCTGGTGCAGAGTGTAGGAGCGACCCACGGTTTAATCGTGCTCGACATCACCAACACGTCCAAGCCCGTGGAAGTGTCCCGGCTGAAGCTGGGCGATACCTACCAACCTCATTGGACGGGTTGGGACTCAAAGACGCAGCGGGTCGTGGTGACTGCCAGTGCGACCCCGGGAGCGCCATTGGAGCGTCTGTACTTGATGAAACTCAACCTCGCAACCGGCGTTCTTGCGCTGGACGACTCTTTTCGCGACACCGATGGAAAGATTGGCTTCAGCTTCGCCGATCGCGAGTGGCCGCACGGCTGGAAGGGATCGGGCATTCCCCACGGAGTCGTTTTCTCGCGCTGAAAATAGATAAGCGTGTCATGAAAGGGGCGATCAGGACCAACGGTCCTGATCGCTCGTCTCCGTTTTAGTTGCCAGGTATCGCTTTCGTCTGCAGAAGGATCGGGGAAGCGCCAATTGTTATCTGGGAATTCGTGACATCGTGAACGTTGCCTTGGAGGTCCAGGTACTGAGTGAAACCAGAGGGCACGTTATAGGTTGACGTAGCCGTCCAATCCACTCCGGTGGCGGTTGTCTTGACGTACCAGACAGCCTGCCCCGAATAGTTATCCGGGCGAACTAGATTAACGACGTAGGTTCCGTCAAGTGTGGTGCACTTGTAGATATCGGGCTGAAAAGTTCCAGAAGAATCCAAGCATCCCGCTGATTGCAGGTTCGCCCCCAAGAGCCATACTGAAACCTGTTGGTAGCCCTGGCCAGCAGGAGTCAGCCCCGAAATCCACAACTTGGCCATTCCTGTCCACAGATACCAAATGAATTTTCTCATTTGCGTGGCTGCTTGAAGAAGCACAAACCGGGCTGTATAGGCCGCTTGAGCATCGCCCGAGGGGGGTGTGAACGTGCCCCAGGATCCTTCCGTGTTCATCAGAAGGCCTGTGACATGGTTGCTGGTCATGAGCCGCCTCATGAGCATAGTGGGGTAAACCATGCTTTCAGGCACGGGATGACTCGGCATGGGATAGGCGTGAACTGCGACTCGGTCGAAGTTTGTTAGCGCTCCTGGCGTAGCCCAATATTGCGCCATAAAGGCTGGGGCACCCGAAGGCGAAGATACCAGAGCATGCGGGTCGATACTCTTAATGATCCGCTGAGCATCTTGCGTCATCTTCACGAATCCTTGCATGGTTAGCTGAGGATCGTAATTGTATATCTTCTGTTTCGGCCGCCACATCGCGGGATTGAACGGCTCGTTCCATAATTCATAAGTACTGATTACGCCGTGGCATTGCGGATTCGTTGTGGGACAACCTGTTTGCACTCCGGTCGAGGTATAACGGGAAACGACTGCGGTCATGTAATCGTCGAAAGTCCGCCAATCGGCGGGAGCGTCACAACTTCCGGGAAGGTTTCTGCACGATCGGTCCGTCGGATCCGAAGATGCCCAGGCGGGAGTCTGCGCAACTTCATACAGAACGTGTACGCCGTTAACGTGCGCAACCGCCATATACTGGTCCAAAAGCGTCCAGTCGAAAGTTCCCTGTGTCTTCTCGATATAGGGCCAGTTTGTACCTGTATCCCATAGTCTGACTACGCCAAAAGGGTTGACTTGAGAAGAAACCGATGGCCAGTCACTGGTCGGATTGTGCGCATGGAGACCAAAGAACGTCCGCCCTATGGCTCCAGGAAGACCGCGCCCGTAAATGGTCAGCAGTAAAGCCCCCTGGGCTTTCAACGGGGGCGCAGACGAGTCTTGCACGATGACGTTCAGATTGTAAGACCCGGTACTTTTTGGAGTTCCAGAAATAATGCCATTCGCGCTCGCGCTGAGTCCCGTTCCGTCAAGACCGTTTACGGACCACGTGTAAGGTGCAACGCCACCCGAGGCGTAGATCCTAAAATCGTACCGAACAGTTTGCTGGGCCACCGGCATTCGAGTCGACACCACCGCCAACCTGGCAGTAGCCGAGCTTGGTGTTGAAACCATCAGTGCAGCGATCAATAGACCAACACTAGCGAGCCATTTTCGGCAGTTCATGGATTCCTCCAGGCGAAGAGCGCAGAGTTCTAATGGGGTATTTGTGCTGTGAGACATCGTGGCCCGTTCTGGTGCGCTTGCTTCGGGCGGCGTGCCTTGCAAAGTACGAGAAAAAAATTGCGAGGGTGATAAGTGGAGAACAGCGAGGATCGTCAAAGCATTGGGGGAGATTCGCATAACATCTTGAAGTGTGAAGGGTTGCGGGCGAAGAGAAAAGGTACCGCTGGTACTAGCCCGGTGGTGACCGGTTAGGCGTATCCGGACGCTAGTTTTCCCGCTCGAGGGTAACCTATGAATGCGGAGACTGGGCTTTAGAGCAGGAGTCAGTTCGCTGGTTAGCCGCTACCGGCGTATTCCGCTGACCGAGGCGAACTGAGGTTGCGCCGTGTCATTTTCGGTGACAATCACCTTGCACGCCGCTCTGCCTTTTCCGTTCGGCGCATAAGTGATCCTGTTATTGCAACTGGTTGTTGGCCGGCGCTGGATTTCGCTTGTCCCTCAATCGCGTCCCGAGGTAGGATGGGTACCCTACCTGATGAGGACCCGTGAACCGCACACCAAGACAGCCCTCTCAACTTTCAGAATCCCTGCATCGTCAGCTCAACTCCTATGCTCTCGCGGCGAGTGCGGCGGGAGTAGGAGTGCTGGCCTTAGCGCAACCGGCGGAGGCCAAAATCGTATACACCCCGGCTCACACGAAGATTCCGTTTATGGATCCGGTTTACATCGATCTAAACCACGATGGGAAGAAAGATTTTCAGTTTTATTGGGCCGTGCAGGACGTTGGTTCCTTTCTTAACGTTCATCCTGTTAATAGCTACAACCAGGTTTGGGGCACCGGACAGTACACTCGGCGTCTGCATTGCGGGATGGTCCAAATCCACACGAATACGCGTCATTTTCGGCCGCACCATACACTGATGGCGAGTTTTGCCGGTAGCACTCTCGTGTACCACGGCCAATGGCTAAGTGCGCATCCCCGCTATCTTGGATTCAAATTCTTCATTAATGGGCGGTTCACTACGGGTGGGCTCGCCTCAATGTCACTGTTGCAAACCGGACAATTAAAGCAGTGTTAACCGGCTACGCTTACGAAACCCTGGCGAACAAGCCGATCATCACTGGCAAGACTCACGGGCCGGATGTGATCGTGAAGCGCGCTACGCTTGGCGAGTTGGCAGCGGGTGAGGGCTCGCATTGATCCCAGCCAAACCTCGGTGAAACCAGTTAACAAAAACGGCCCAACTCCGTTGCAAGGTTGGGCCTGACATCTGAGCCCATCTGCGGTGGGAGCAGGATACGCTCTTTAGCCTTTTGCATTGCCTCGGTCGGGAACACCCGGCTTCACGCAGCAGCGGGAGCGTAGCGTATTTGTCCAAAACTGATTGGCTACTGGCCTATTCCGCTGACCGAGGCGAACTGAGGCTGCGCCGTGTCATTATCGGTCACAATCACCTTGCACGCCGCCCTGCCTTTCCCCTTCGGTGCATAAGTGATCCTGATATTGCAACTGGCTCCAGGCCGAAGCAATACCGGACAGTTGTTGGTCTCGGTGAAGGGTGAAGTGGTAATCGCGATAACGATGTTCCTCAGTTTGTCCGTGCCCACATTGCGCAGCCTCATTTCCTTTACTGACTTTGAGCCGACCTTAACGTCGCCGAATTCCATAATCGCCGGCACGAGTTGACCTTCGGGTCCGGGCGCGGGGCAGCGGCGCGTTTTCAGAATCAGGGGAGGTAAGGGGTTCTGTTGAAAATTAAAGACGCACTGGCCAGTAGTGCATAAGGGATCCCAGGGATCGTTGGCTGTCATGTCGCGATACGACAGCGGTGGCAGTCCCCAATTGTCCTCGATAAACTTCAAGATCGAGGAGAATTCATATTGCGTGTGCACGACGGTACCCGGCACGACGTATGGGGAAATGACCAGCATCGGCACCCGTATGCCAAGTCCCCACGTGTCGATGTTAGGTGGGGGCACGTGGTCGTAGAATCCCCCGAAATCGTCCCAAACCATGAAGATCGCGGTCGAATCCCAGTTGGGGCCTTTCATGATGGCGTTGATTTGCGCCACACTCCAGTTCTCGCCTTCGCAGGAGTTGGCACTGGGGTGCTCGCTGTTCGCGTTCGTGGTCACCAGCCAACTCACCTCTGGAAGTTTCCCTCTCCGGGCATCGGTGACGAATTGCCCATAACTAACTACATTGGTTTTCCACAAGGCGCTGTTTCGGATATCGTCGAACGCGTCCAGGGTTGACCACACGTACCCAGTCTCCGACGAGTTGGGCGCGTAGAAGCGCCAAGTAACGTGCGCCGCCTGCATTTCGTCGGCCAAGGTCGGAAAGTGAAAACAAGGATATATGAAACCGATCTTTCCTTGCGTGGTCATCGTTTCCGCTAGCGTATTCCGGGGAGAGTCGCACCCCCAGGCGTTCGAACTGGGAGGACTGTTCATTACCGCCCAGCCTTCGCTCTGCACGGGGCCACTCTCGGCCGCCACGGTAAACAAGTGGTTGGGAAAACTCCCGGTGGCCGCCGAGGAAAATAGATCGTCTGCCAGCACGAACTTTCGCGCATAGGCAAAGTAGTTTGGAATATCCTGCTCCCAAAGCTGGGAACAGGACATGTAGTCGCCCTTCCAGTTTCCTCCCGACACCTTGTCGAACCGGTCCATTAGCCCGCCATCGACCGCAACGTGGGAGTCGGCCCAGCCGTGCCCCATGCTCCGCACCCGATTCGGGGTATGGCCTAGTGGGATTATGTTACCGTCAGAAATCTTACACGTACTGGCGCCGTTGGCCCCGGGAAAGGTGCCGAACATCTCGTCAAAGCTGCGATTTTCTTTGACGATGAAAACTACATGTTTGATGGGAGTGTTCTGAGCGGTCGCGGTTAAAGTGGCGAGCAAACACAAAATGAACAGACGTTTCACAATTTGGAATCCTTGATCCTTTCATCTGGCTCCGGCATGTTAACATGCCTGTCAAATTCACACGGCACTCTTGTGCTATGCTAGCTCGAAAACAGTTTCCACCACGACAGAAAAGGCTCGTACCGTACGCCCCGGAACGATCTCGGCTGAGACGAATGAAAAAGATTCTTTTCGCAGCGATATTTTTGCTCGCTACCAAACAGCCCCAAACTGCAGAGGACCAAGCAGGTAAGACGGCGTTATTACGCGAGTCCATTTCGGTGTCGAGTCGGGCTGACCATCCGCAGGGCCAGTCCAACGCATCCCCAAGGACCTGCTCCGAGGTGTTTCCCGCGCCCGAACATTCTCAGACATGGACGAAGTGCAAGGTAAAGGATGTCACCGAGTGCGGTGGCCCGCCGGAATGCGTTTGCAACACAGACGAGAGGCTCCTTATCTACACTTGCGCGGAGGGCACCTATCGTAAGTGCGAGGTGGACAGCAGTTGCCTGCCTGAGAGTCCTAGCTTGTGAGGCGGTTTTCGATCGTTCGGAGCTGCTAAGCTCGATTGGCGCATCGTGAAAGGCTGGAGATGTTCGTTCCGCTGACGCATGCTCCAGGCACGGCGCTCCGCATGCAGTTGCACTTCTACGATTGCCAGCCCAGAAATGCTGCGACCACTGCAACGGTATCGATGAATCCGTGGGCCAAAATGCAAACCCAAAGGTTACGCCCTGACAATACATAGGCCGCCCCAAGAATCAAGCCGGCCATGCCGGAATCGACGATGCCCGATGGACCTTTGTAGTAGTGTCCGTAACCAAAAAGTACTGCGACGACGACAACGCCAGCCCAATACGCAGCTTTCGATCGCCCGCCCACTTCCGCAGCACGGGTCAGCAGATAACCCCGGTATCCGATCTCTTCTCCGAAAGCGGCAAAAGTCCAGATCAACAGCAGCCACTCGAGAGCGATCAGCGCATGACCCGTGATTTCGTCGGAGCCACTTGGCCCCACTGCGGGCGGCCAGAAGTGAGCGGTGATGGGCTCGATGACCCAGGCCCCGAGCAAAATTCTTAAGGCTGCGGCTGCAAGTGCAAACAAAACGGTTCGCCGCCAGGAGATCGGCCAACTTAGGCCAGCTGCCGTCCATGATCCGTTCCGCAGCCGGAGTGAAAGCAGGCCCAGCACAAAGAGGATGGGCACTTCGTTCGGCACGACGCGATAGACATTATGACCAATCACAATCGCGCTTCCCAGTGCAAGTTCAGCTAGAGACAACCAGCGCCGCGGGAGGCCCAGCGCGCTTGGCTGGAGTTGGATAGGATCAAGCTTGTTTTGCGCAGCCGTCTCGCGTACGTTCATTGATCCGTTCATTTCTCCTCCTTCGCAGTGCTTTTCAGCGGGGCTTACCCGGGCGGAAATGTGCGCGATTTTCGATATTGACGCACACACCATAGGCCAAATCGCGTAGTTAACATCACCAGCCCGCACCCCACCATCAACCCGATCGGCACGATCCACCAACCGAGCACCTCTCGGCCGCCGGACGGAACGCTGCCAAACCCTAATCGGAGAGAGATCACGAAGTCATCGGCGCCAGCTGGAAGAATCCACAATCCAGCGGTTTGCGGATGCACTGGCTTCAACAACGCACACAGAATGAAACTCACTCCCAGGAGGTACCCCACTACCGAGGCCAAGAACGCAAGAAATCCGGCAATGCTCAGGCTCGCCCAGCGGAACAAACACTCCAAGATCCGCACTGGCGACCTACTGACTTCAACCTGCGCCAGCAGGTTGTCCGTCATGTACTCGCTGGCCAGTTCCTCCGGACTACCAAGGGCAGCCAAGGTTGCGCCAACTGCGTCGGCCGTCACCTCCGTTCCGCCCACACCGGCCTTGTCCAGGATGTGGCCGCGTAGCTCTTCGACGATTTCGCGGACATCTTGCTGGTTGATACCGCACAACCGCGCACGCAATCTGGCTAAGTAGGTTTCGATTTTCTGCTGTGCATCGCCATCTACTCTGGTCATCTACTTGCCTTCCCGAGCGGCGCAAGTAACTTGCTCATGCTCGACGAGAATTTCGACCACGTCTTGGACATATCGAGCACTCGCCGTTTGCCGGCCGGAGTCAGCGCATAGTACTTCCGCGGGTGCCCGGCATCGGACTCGACCCACTCACTCTGCACCAGACCCAAACCCTTCAACCGGCTGAGCAGTGGATACACCGTTCCCTCCGATACGATCAAATCGGAATCGCTTTCCAGCCGTCGCAGGATTTCAAGCCCGTAGAGTTTTTGGCTCCAAAGCGCGGCCAGGATCGCTAGTTCAAGACATCCCTTGCGGAGCTGAACTTCCCATTTGTCCTCGATTTCCTGATCTCTGGGATCGACTCCCTTCATGCGAATATACTGTAATACAAGGTATCATGTTGTCAATCATTGAATGCGACTATGGCAGTCTGCCAACTAAAAGCTCAAACCACCAAGACTCTAATCGCGGGCCTAACCGAACTCGGCAAGTTGATCCAGATTGTGTATGCTGTGCAACTTAAGTGTTCTTTGCGCATCCACTAGCATGTCCGCAAAGAACGGCTTAAGATGTCTGATCTCCGTTCCGGAGACAAAGCCAAGCGGTTCCGGCCCACCAACGAGATGGGCCTTCGCTAACCGCACGGTATCTATTGGGTACGAGGTTTCACGATGATGACGAACGCAAGCCCGACGCAAAATGTGTCCAGCAAACTGCCCCCGGCAAATGGGCTGGCAATAGTTCGGGTCACGATCGGCGCAATGTTAGTGTGGGTCTTCTTCGAAAATCTGGGAAAGGGACTCTACACTCCAGGGGGCTACGCGGGCCTGATCAATTACTACATTAAGAACAGTCATTCGCCAGCCATATGGAAGTCGGTCATGGCACTGGCCGCGAGTCACGCTGCGATGGCTGCTCCCATGCAGGCCGTGACCGAGATCTCTCTCGGGATCCTGCTCGTCGTCGGTCTGCTGACGCGCCCGGCCGCCTTTGTGGCGTTTCTATACCTGGGCAGTCTGTGGGTGTCGGAGTGGGGCACGGCATGGATTTGGGAGCTGCTGGTTCCGGTAATGGCTTCGCTTGGGCTGGCTGTGGGACGAGCGGGGCGAGCGTGGGGCGTCGACGCCTGGTTGGCGGAGCGCTGGCCGTCGGCTCCGTGGTGGTTGGTCTGAGCTAACGCCCTGTGCGCGTGTCCGTCATCATTCCTACTCATAATGAAGCGCAAGCGATTGAGCGCGTTTTAGCGGATCTCCCGTCCGATCTCACGACCGAGGTCATCGTCGTCGACAGCAACTCGAATGACGGGACGCCCGAGATCGCCGCAAGAATGGGAGCCCGCGTGGTTCAGGAACCGCGCCGCGGCTATGGGCGAGCGTGCCTCACCGGCCTGGCCGCGGCAAATTCCCCTGACGTGGTTGTGTTCCTCGATGGCGACTACAGCGATCGGCCCTCCGAACTGCCGATTCTCTTAGCGCCAATCATTGAAGGTCGTGCGGACATCGCGCTCGGTTCCCGTTTCCGTTGTTTTGGTGCGTTGCCTTGGCATCAGGTGTTCGGTAATCGTCTCGCCGCCACCCTGATTAAAGTGCTTTATGGTTTAAAGATTAGTGACCTCGGCCCGTTTCGCGCCGCCCGCGCCGATGTGCTGCGCGCGCTCGCCCTCGAAGAGACCACTTACGGCTGGGCGGTTGAGATGATCCTCAAAGGCGCCCTAGCAGGTTTCCGCGTGGTTGAAGTCCCGGTGAGCTACCACCCGCGCATCGGAAAATCCAAGATTAGCGGTACGCTGAAGGGCACGGTCGGCGCAGGGTGGTTCATTCTCAGCTTGATCGTGCGCTATTATTTGCGGCAGCGAAGAGCCGGGACGTCACGGCCAGCGTAGGTCCGCGTCAAACTTTATGAAATCGTCACGCAGTGACCGTGTCCTAGTCATTATGGCGAAAGCACCGAGGCCAGGGGCGGTCAAAACCCGCTTGGCTTCCAGCCTTTCTCCTGAGGCTGTCGCTATTTTCTATCGCTGTCTTTTGGACGACACGCTGGGGCTGGCGCAGTCATTGGGCGGTGTGGAAGTTGCGATCATGTGCCCGGACTCGGACGTCGACGAACTGGTGCGGTTGGCAGGCATGGCGTTAGCAGGCAAACCAGCGAGCGTAGTTGCGCAGAAAGGTGAAGGCCTTGCCGCAGGCCTCACTTCGGTGTTTGCGCACTTCGCAGAAGGTCGTCGAACGAACGCACCTCAGCGACGCATTATTGCCTTCAACAGCGACAGCCCGCACCTGCCGCGTTCTGTTCTCGAGGACGCGTTCGAAACGCTGGTGGCACATGACGTCGTCGTTGGACCGACGCACGACGGAGGCTACTATCTCGTCGGGGCAAAGGCTTCTCATCCTACGCTTTTCGCGGGCGACGGAATGGGCACCAGCAGTGCGCTGGAGAGACTCCTATCGTGCGCACGAACTCTTGAGCTATCCGTAGGTTTCGCAGCTCCTTTTTACGATATTGATGTAGCTGACGACCTGATTCGGTTGGCAGAGGAGTTGCGGCTGGCTCCGGCAAGGGCGCCACAAACGGCGGCGTGGCTTAAAGCGTGGGATTCAACCGCTCATTGACCCAGACGATCGATCGGCCAGTCCTCAATGAGCGCTGTGGCCTTGTTAACACCAATTGCCCACACCTGCGGTAGGATTGTTATTGTCAGGAACGGATGATGGACACTTCCGAACTGCTGAGAGCGCCACTAAACGTCTTCTTGCTCGCATTGATATTGGTGCTGACGTTCCTCGCAGCATATCGCATCAGAAAAAAGTGGTTGCGGACTCCCGTTCGGATCGCCTGCGCAACAGGGGCAGTCCTCAGCGGCCTGCTGCTTGCGTTCATGCTCTTTGCGAGGGGCAAACCCAACGAAACAGTTGCCGAGGCCAGAAATGGCCCCTTTAAAGTTCTCGTTCGTTCGCAGGAGTTTCATCATTCAGGGTCCATGAACGTCGATGTTTGCGTGACCGATAGCTCCAGCCTTGCTTTCCCTAAGAGCAAGCAGCAATGTTTTCTTCGCGGCTACGACTTTTCTGGGCTATCTGTTAAATGGCTGTCGCAGCAGAACATCGAGATTGCCTTTAGTTGCGGACGAGTGACGACCTTCACGAACTCCGCATTCGTGTACCCGAATGGCCCCGTCCCGGTTGAGTTCCATGCCATCCTGCGTGACGGATGTGCGAATCAAGTTCCGTAGTTGGAGTAATAGTGAAGATCACTCCTGCGTGGAGAGTGTACATGCTCGGCGTCACGTTGTGCGTGGCGCTGACGATCTGCTCACGCAACTTCAGCGATCGGGGTGGGCCATCCTTCATGGCCTCTTTGACGCTGGCGGGCATCGTGTACCTCTCAGCCATCCGTGAGTTTTTCGCTACGCCAGGGTTTTCCCGGCGCGTTGTCGTCATTGGGCTCGTCCTGGCTGCTGTGTGGAACATTGCATTCCTTCGGGTGCCCTCGGGCGCCGATGACGATATTCACCGATACCTTTGGGATGGCCGCGTGCAGCGCCTCGGCTATAACCCTTACGTTGTCGTTCCCAACGATCCTGCGCTCATAGGGTTGCACACGCCCGAGACGCGCACGCTGAACAATGCGTATCTGCCAAGCCCATATCCAGCGGGCGCCGAGCTTTTCTTCCGCGCAGTAACTGCGATTCATGAGTCTGTGCTTGCTCTGAAAGTAGCATTCGCAGTTTGCGATTTTGCGATTGTTTTCGTTTTGCTCGATATACTGCGTCGCAGTGGGCAAGGAGCGCATTGGGTTCTGGCTTATGCGTGGAATCCGCTGCTGGCGGTCGAAGTGGCGGGCAGCGGTCACATCGATATCGTCGGCGTGCTGCTGCTGTTGCTATCTGCAGCCGCGTTGGTACGGCGTTGGCGAACGGTTGCAGCCATCACATTTGGGCTGGCGGTCGCCGTGAAATTGCTCCCGATTGTTTTGCTGCCGCTCTACTGGAAGCGTATTCGTATGCGCGACGCCGCGCTGGCGGCAGTCGTGGTCGGACTTCTATACGCACCATTTCTCAGCCTCGGACGGATTCCGTTCGGCTCGCTCGGCACTTACGTGCAGAGTTTCCGCTTTAACGATCCGCTGTTTGCAGCGCTCGAGCGCGTGGCGGCTCCGCAGCTTGTAGCTGGGTTGGCAGTACTCGTCGGATTTCTTACAGCGATCTGGATAAGAAGAAAGTCCGCGGCGTGGTCTTCGGACGCCTTTGCTTGGCCGATCGCGGCATCGCTTTTGTGTGCCCCGGTCGTATATCCGTGGTATCTGCTCTGGATGTTGCCGTTCGTGCGGTCGGCCTCGACGGTGCCGATCATCATCTGGACGGTGAGCATCATTCCAACTTACTACGTTTGGCATTTACGCACGCTTGGTCGTCCGTGGTTGGTTCCTGGCTGGATTATGCTGCTGGAATACGGATGTGTGGCGACGGCCGCTGCAATTATCGGGTTTCGCCGGTTCAGACGACCGGCGATAACGCAGCGACCCGGGCAAGGAATGTGATTGGCTGGCATGCGCGAAGCGCCATGTGGCGACTTGATTGTATCCAAAAGCTTTTGCCCGTCATCCAAGGTTTCATCTGTCCAATTCACCGAGGAGCGAATTCCATGACAAATATGAGACGTGTGCCGATGATCCGTCTTCTGGTTTTCGTAGTGCTGGTCCTTACTGCAACTTCCTGGGCCCAGAATCGCCCGCCAATTCTCGAACAGATCGCCAAGACGTATGGTCTCGATTCGTATGGGCAAATTGAAGCTATTCGCTATACGTGGAACGGGGAGATCACAGGGCTCTTCAAGGCTTCCCGTGCCTGGGAGTGGGAGCCCAAGACCGGCAAGGTAACTTTTGAAGGAAAAGATAAAGACGGTAAGCCGGTTAAGGTTACCTACAAGCGCTCCGAGATCAACGACGACACGAAGAAGCAAACTGATGCCGGTTTCACCAACGATAATTATTGGCTCCTATTCCCCTTACATGCTTACTGGGACACGAGCGCCACTGTGAACGATGAAGGTATGAAGAAACTGCCGGCGGGGGCCGGTTCAGCGACGCTGGTCTCGGTGAAGTATGGATCGGAACTCGGCGGCTACACGCCCGGCGACACCTGGAATCTTTATGTCGGCAAAGACAACCGCGTCGAGTACCTTGTGTTCCAACACGGCGGGGATAAAAAGCCAAGCCTCGTCAAGGCAACCTGGACAGGCTACAAGAAGGCCGGACCGCTGCTTATCTCAACCGAGCATCGCGGCTTCGCCGATGGCAAGCCCCTGCACATCTTTATTTCGGATGTGGCGGTCAAGCTGACAGGCTCGGACAAGTGGATGCCCGCGCAATAAGTAATGGACGGGTTCGTTCGGGAATCGACAACTTTCTTCACGAAGCAGCCTCTCTCGCGATCACTACGGTAGTGCAGGAACTGCCCAGCTTGGGTAGATCGCGATTTGCGGCCATGCGGATGCGCAGCGTCGGGCGTTGCCCGCGAACGATTGGGCAATAAGAGTCAGGCTCTAGCAGCGCGCCCTGGAGGCGACGTCTTCCGGCACATCCTCCGTGGCACGACTCGCGGAACTCGCAAGGCTGGCACGTTTCGGGAAGCGTGCGGGCTTGGCTGAAGGGCGCAGAGTCCAGAATGTCGAGCCCCATCGAGACCAAATCCGACAGCGGCTCTCCCGATCCTGGCCAATAAACGCAAGGCTGTGTGGTGCCACGCGGCGTAACCCTCACCGTGCTTACGCCGCATCCTCCTCGCAGCGGCGGAAGGCCAGCCATCGCTCGTACCAGCGGCTCGCCGATCGCGATCACATCGGTTTTCGCGAAAAGACGCCGGAACCCTTCCCAGTACTCTTCGTAGGACAGAGCATAGATGTCGGATCGCACCGCCTGGTACACGTTCACACGCAGGGGGGCGTAAAACTGTTTGGCTACTCGCGCGACCTCGGCCAGACGCAGGTAGTTCGACTTCATCATGACCGCGATGATGGTTACGGGGACATCCAATCTCACGCAACGCTCCGCTTGCTGGTGGATCAGTTCCCAATTGCCGTTTCCGCGCTGTGCATCCTGTTCCGCCTGTGTTGGGTAATCGAGCGAAAACTCAATGTCGTGAAAGGCGCGCAACTCGTCGTCTCTTAACTCAGCCACACTATGGCCGTTGGAAGTGATGGTGAGTTTTAGGGGTTTTTGGCGCAGGTACGCCAGAATCGGTTTAAATTCCGGATGCATTCCATTCTCACCAGTGCCCAGATTCACCGAACGGATGGGCAATCGTTCCATGACGGACTTCACCTGCTCCAGAGAGAGACGATCAGTGCGGGCTGGATCGCGGTAGCAGAAGGCGCACGAAAGATTACACTCGTTGGTGAGCCCGAGCCCAAGCGAAATCGCGGCAGAATTCGCATCCTCTCCGGACGGGATGGATGAAGATTTGCCGGCGACGTTATTCATAGAGCATTCTCCGCCAACCATCAAGGCAAACGCGCGAAGCATTGCGTATAGCGGGCGACTGCGGCATACTCTGGCCGGCTCCCCAGTTTGCGCTCCAGCTCAAAAATTCGCTCATACTCGGCACTGCGAGAAACCCGCGACGGCAAGTAATCCGCGAGGACGCGTACACCCCGCTCGGCAATCACTGCGAGCGACGCCGCTTTCAGCATGGCTTGCAGGCTCTCTGGCGTAAATAGTCGTACCCGGCCTCCGTATAAAGACTCTTGTCCCCACTCAGCAGTGAGATTCCGTTCGGCAACTGCCAAATCGCCGGCTTCGATAACAGCCTTGAATACTTCGCCGGCCCGGTTCCGCACCAGGACTGACAGCATCGCTGATGAATCCCGCAGGGCGCGAGCCGCGCCCCGCAACACAGCAATCGGATCGTCGATATATTCCAGTACGTTGTGGCACAGAACTACATCAAACGATGCTGCGTGAAACAAGTCTGCCAGTTGATGGGCGTCGCCGTGTTGCAGCGCGATCTTCTCCGTAACCCCCGCTTCGCGTGCGGCGCGTTGCGCAATATCCAACATCGCCGGAGACGAATCCAGCAGCGTGACCTGACTGCCAAGCCGCGCCAGGCGAACCGCCGTCGCGCCCGTGCCGCACCCGACATCGAGCGCACAAAAGGAGTCCTTGGCACGAAGAGGAAGAAAATCCTGCAGATTGACAAAGCACAAGTCGGAGCGCAACCGGCCTTCGGGCGTCCCGAGGTAAGCGGCATATTCGTCCGCACGGCTCTGGAAGCGTTCGCTGTCGGCATTGGCGGTCATCTTCATGCAACGCTCAAGCGAAGTCGTTCCCCAATCCAATCGCTGGCGAGGACCAGAGCGTAGATCAAGAGAATGAGCGTACTCAGGCGGTTGTAGAAACCGAGTTGCACATTGTTATAGATCGCCTGTCCCAAGCCGCCACCGCCGACCAGCCCCAGAATGGTAGAAGCCCGCAGATTCATCTCCCACCGCAGGACCGTGTAGCTGGTCAGTAGAGGGCGGGCTTGCGGCCACATGGCCCAGAGCAACAGTTGAATGGGACGCGCACCCATGGAACGCAACGCTTCCACAGGACGAAAAGGCACCTCCTCCAGCGTCTCAGCGTACAATTTCCCGAGAACTCCAGCGGTGTGCAGCGCCAGTGCAATCGTTCCGGCGAAGGGGCCGATGCCCACAGCCAGAATACAGATGAGAACCCAGACTAATTCAGGGATCGAACGCAGAATATTGAGCGCCAACCGTGTGCTCCAAAAGAGAAGCCAGCGCAGGACTCGATCTATAACCCGACGCCTCCCGGGAGAGCCCCTGCCCACAAGCGCCAGGGTAGATGTCGCCGGCACCGCCAATATAATTGCCACCGCCATACCAATCAGTGTCCCTATCAACGAGATTGCGATCGTCTGCAGGAGAGCCGTTCCGAGGGTGCCTATGAAAGACCAGCTCAAATCCGCCGGAAGCATCCGGCGAAGAAAGCCGGCGAGGCGGGGGGCGATCCCCGCCTGATTCAAAGTCTCTGGAGTGAAACCGGCCAGCATAAAGCTGGCCACGACCAGAAACAAAACCAACGTCCACCCGGCGAGTCTCCGAAAATTTACAGATTGATGCAGGCGCGACGACTCATCTTGTGCCTTGATTTCGCGAGCCTGCTGAGTACGGTTAATGGAGCGAGCTCGCAGATACCGGCTGGCCGCGTCGGTGACGGTGAGAAGCACAATGAAAACGAGGAGAAGAGTCAGCACTTGACCGTACTCGAACATTCGCATGGACAAACTGATTTCGTATCCGATGCCACCCGCGCCCACAAATCCCAGCACCGCCGCCGCCCGCACACAGCACTCGAACGAGTAAAGCGTGTAGGCCATCAGATGAGGCAGGGCCTGCGGCCACACTCCGCGCAGAAAGATCTGCATCCGTGTGGCACCAGTCGACTGCAACGCCTCCAGCGGTTGCGGATCCACGTGTTCGAAGACATCCGCGTAGACACGACCGAGTACGCCACTGTAGGCGACAGTCAAGGCAAGCGTGCCGGCAAGGGACCCGAGCCCAACAGCCGCGACGAACAATAACGCCCAAACCAGGTCAGGCACGGCGCGCAGAAAACCCAACAATGCTCGTGCCAGCTGGCTTCCTACCGCGCCCGCTCGGAATACGAAGCCCTCCGCTTCACCGGCCACCAGGACTCCGCGATTCCACAGAGTAGTGGTGGCAAGGATTCCCAGTGGCAGTGCGAATGCGATGGAGAGCAAGGTGCCGGCAACCGCGGTGGCCAACGTCTGCGCTACTGCCCGAAACACCGTTTGGAGAAAATCCGCAGACAGGTCGGGCGGAAAGAGTCCGGTCAGAAAGTTCCATACCGCAGCGGCCGTAGCCGATCGGAACAAAACGCCCGGTCTCACCTCTGCAAACCGCCAGGAGAAAGCCAGCAGCGCAAGCGCCACAACCACGTACAGAATGCGGCTCGACATCATCCGCGAGCGATGGCCTGTTGAAATGCTATCGAGCGCAACCGAGTTTGTAGTGGAAGTGGTCGCCATCACGTTCCCTAGTTGATTTGCCGTCACGCGCGTAGAGGGTACTCAGAAGGTCGCCCTGCACTTCGGAAGGAGCCGCATCAAAGGAAAGGCCGCCCGCGCGCAGCCCAACTACGCGCGGAAAGTGTCGCAGTGCCAGGTCGACTCTGTGGACCGCCATAATCAAGGTCTTGCGTCCGTCTCGCGCCAGTCCAGCGAGCAGCGAGGTCATCGTCTCTGCCAACTCCGGATCGAGTGATGCCGTAGGCTCGTCAGCCAGGATAACGTCCGGTGATTGCATGAGCACACGCGCAGCCGCCAGCCGCTGTTGCTGCCCACCCGAAAGTTCATCGGCGCGCGCTGCACGCTTGTCTGCCAGACCAACCAATTCGAGGGCATGCAGCGCGAGTTCCGAGTCAGTCTTCGTGGGTTGGAAGATGCTGCGCAGCGTGCTCAAAAGAGACATTCGTCCCAGCGCGCCGCAAAGCGTATTCTCCAGCGCGGTCAGTGAAGGAACGAGATTGTGCTGTTGGTAAATCGTACCCACTCGCCGGCGCATGGCTCTTAGCCCGCTACCGGTCAGGGAAGCGGTATCGTGCCCATCAAAGAACAGCGAGCCAGCACTGGGCCGTAACGTCCCATTCAGCAGTCGAAATAATGTCGTCTTACCGGCGCCGGACTGACCCAGCAGCGCGATCTGCTCGCCCGGATGTACTTGCAGCGTGACGCTGTTCAGCGCCTGCACCTGCTCGCGGCGTTGCACGAAGAACTTGGTCACGCTATCGAGGGAATAGATCACTTCAGAAGCCCTTCGGCGCTGGCTGCCTGTCGCAATTTGTCGTAGCTGGTGTCATCCGCACGCAAGTACTTGGTTGCATTAAGCAGGTCAAGGAGGACCTTATTCTCCGGGTTGGATGCATCGAGCTTCAGCAAAGCATCAGCAAAACTGTCACTCAACTTCGGATCAAGGCCTTTGCGTGCGGCCCAGACATAATCGAAAAAGGCGGGTGTGGTATAAAACATCTTCACTTGCTCCGCCGTGATCTTCCCTGACTTCATCATGTTGGCAAACACCAGTTCATCCATCGCACCCGCGTCTACCTTGCCATTGGCGACCGCCAGCGCAGTTGCGTCATGCCCGCCGGTGTAGAGAGCCTTGGCGATTACCGCTTGATCGACATTGGCCGCGCGCATGTAGTACGCCGGCATGAGATGTCCGGAGGTCGAGTTCACGTCGCCGAACGCGAAGGAGTGTCCCTTCAAGTCAGTCAAAGCGTTGATGCCTGATCTGGGCTGAGTGATAAACACGCTGTGAAAGTTCTGGTCGCGCTCCCGCTGCACCAGGGGACGGACACCGGCGCGGCGGGAAGCTTGTACAAAGGTAAAGCCACCGAGATAGGCGATATCCACCCGGTCGTTGGCGATAGCCTCCACCACCGCCGCATAGTTTGTGGGGACCACCAGTTCGATTCGAGAACTAGTCTCTTTCTCGAGATATTTCACCAGTGGCTGGCTGTCACGCACGATCTTTCCAGGATCGGTGGAAGGGATCATGGCGAGCCGAAGCACGGTTTCTTGCGCACCACCACGACCGCCCTTACAGCCAACCGTGACAAGCAACAGAACTACGGCGACCCCGAACGCCTTCTTCCGCATCGTCAGCCTCCAAGATTCTGTAAGAGAAGCCACAGCTTTGGCCTCGAGGAGCCGGGCATCACGACGAAAGACCTTTCAGTTGGCCCCGTGTCCCCGTTTGACGGGCTGTCGCTTGCGCCTAAGCAGGATAGCATCTGGCCGTAGCAACCGTGCGGTCATTGGATGAAGCACACTCTTTGGTGACAAGGTCAAACTACTTGTTCTCTAGTACTGATGCTATCTGACTCGAGCTCATGATGGAGTTGTGCACCCGCAGCCGAATTATTTCCCTCGTTCGGCTGAAGGCTGAATCTGCAGATGCACCGGCCTGGCGCATGGCACATTCGCTCTTGAACATAAGCGCGCCAGTAGGCAAACTTCCAAGCTGCGGTTGGAGTCGAGGCAGGCTTTACGGGTTCGGCGGAGCACTTAGGAGCACGCAATGCTCGACGCACATCACCGTCTCAATCTCGACGTTGGCTTTTTTATGGCCGGAGAAGTTGATATCGGGAATGACCAGAATGGTCTGCGGGCCATTGGCAACGTTGAATGTGCAGTTGAAGCCGAGCGACTGCACGCCCCGCTCTTTGCAACCGGTTTTGTCGAGGGCGTCGGTGAGCGTGATGGCCTTGTCGTAGAACTGGTCGGCCAGATGCGAAGGGAGTACGGCAACCGTCAGGGGAACGGGCGACTTAATTTTTACGCTGAGTTCCTGGGCATCGTGGTCGGGAGTGAATAGGCTGTATATCTTAGGCGCCGCCGTCACATCGTATTTTTCTTTTACGATGCGGCGCCAGTGGAACTCGGGCTGGATGCAGTTGTCGACGCAACTCCAACTGTAGTACTGGATGTGGAGGTCGTTGGGGGACATGAATTGCCGGGCGCCGGGGCCGAGAATGGCGCCGATGGTAGTTACGACGGGGCGTTCGGGCTTGCGCTCGTCCCGGATCGTGAGAATCATAGGGCGCTCGGAGGGAAGATGACACTCATAAAGCGAGTTGACGACATGCTCCTTCACGCAAAGGAAGCTGAAGTTCGCGGGAGCCTCCGGATGCTGCATCGCGTTGCTCCACTCGTCGGCCCAAGCCATCGCTACGGTGACGGGAGATCTGGACTCGATGCTGATGTGCATGTTGCCGCCTCCGGCAGCGGGATGGTAGACGCGGCCAGCGTGAAGGCTGGCGGGCTCCATGGGGATGGTCTCGCTGTTGGCGGGAGTCCAGCCGAAAACACGGTCCTGCCCGAAAGTGAACGCGGTGAGGGCGCAGAGCAGCGCGGCGACGATGGCGGAGTTTCGCATAATAACTAAGTATTTGCGCGGTGAAGCGGTGTACAAAACGAATTCGCAACGGCAGGGTTACGGAGGTACTTTCACCTAGACCTGCAGCACATCGCCCTCGCGGGCAACCATTTCGTACAAAACAGGATTGACGAAAAATCCGATAAAGAGGCGGGAAATGAGGCCGGCCACGATGACTATCGCGAACGGCCTCTGAGTATCCGATCCAATGCCGGTGGAAAGAGCGGCTGGTAGCAATCCAAGGCAGGCCACGAGAGCCGTCATCATGATCGGACGGAGTCGCAGAAGAGAAGCCTGCCGTGTTGCCGCATGGATATCCATTCCCTCCTGACGCAGCTTGTTGATGTAGGAAACGAGAATAACGGCAGTTTCCACTGAAACCCCGAGCAATGCCAGGAGGCCCAGGACTGAGGAAACGCTGAACGGAGTGTGGGTGAGCTTCAGCGCAACCAGAGCACCGACTGGTTCGGTCATGATCACCCCCAGGGCAATGGTGACCGGGAATTTGAAATTTCCGTAGAGGGCAAACAGGATCATGAAAATCAGCACTACAGCAAGGGGACCGATAAAATACATCTGCGACCGGGCTTCGAGAAACTGGCTGTATTCGCCGCCCCATGCCATCCAATAACCTTGCGGTAGCCTCACAGCCTTCTGCACTTCGGCTTGACCGTCCCGTACCGCCCGCTCCAAATCGCGCCCCTCAATGCTGTACTGGACCCCAATGTAGCGGGAGTTATTTTCACGATAGATAAAGGACGCACCGTTTCCCTGAGTAATATTGGCGAGCTGGCTGAGGGGGATTTGCTGCCCGTCTGGCGTACCAACCAACAGATTTCCGATCTCATGCGCGCTGCTGCGGAACTGAGGTTGCATGCGGACAACCAGATCGAACAGCTTCTCGCCTTGAATGACTTGAGTGACCGCCTGCCCGCCGACGGCCGCCGAAATCACGGCTTCCACATCCGCCACGTTGATCCCGTACCGTGCGATCTTGCCCCGATCAACGTCGACCAGCAGGCTCGGCTGGCCAAGTTCGCGCACAACGGTGAGGTCGGTGAACCCGGGCACCTTGGAGAGTGTGTTCTTGATCTGTATCGCTTTGTCCTGAAGTACGTTCAGATCGTCGCCATATACTTTGACAGCCAAAGAACTTTTGAGCCCGGTCAACGCCTCGTCCACCGCATCTTCCGCCGGCTGGGTGTAGTTGAAAATGATCCCTGGGAAGGCCGAGAGTTTCTTGTTAATCGATTCGATGAGCTGTTTTTTCTCGCCGATCTCGCCGGCCCATGCTTTGTCCTTGTAGGGCTTCAGACCGACGTAGAACTCGCAGTTAAAAAAGCCGGTGGGATCCGTGCCATCATCGGGCCGCCCCAATTCTGAACCCACCACAGTAACCTGTGGATAAGACATAAGGATGTCGCGTATCTGAGGAGCGATCTTGCTAGCCTCCTCGAAAGAAATGGTATAGGGCATCGTTGCCCGCACCCAGAGCGCACCTTCATCGAGGTGGGGCATGAACTCTCCGCCGATGAACGGCACCAGCAGAAGGGTCACCCCGAAGATCAGGGTCGCGATGACGATGGTGGTCCTGGGCCGGCTAAGTGCCCAATCGAGGGGAACTGCGTATTTCCGTTTCATCCACTCAAAGGCGGGATTGCGTTTCTCACGCACGCCTTTCTTGAACCAGTAGGAGGCGAGCACGGGAATCAGAGTGAGCGTGAGGATGAGGGCGCCGACCAGGGCAAAGGACATGGTTTCAGCCATGGGATGAAACAGCTTGCCCGACGGCCCGCTCAACGCGTAAATCGGCAAATAACCGGCGAGGATCACGGCCACCGAATAAAAAATCGGGCGATCCACATCTTTCGCGGCTGCAAGAATGACTTCGTTCAGGTTGTACTGTTGTCCCTCGCGCAGTGCGAGCTCGCGGTAGATGTTTTCGATCATCACCACGGTGCCATCGATGACAATTCCGAAATCAATCGCACCAATGGAAAGCAAATTCGCCGCAACATCGTGCGCATGGAGCACGATGAAGGCAAACAAAAGCGAGAGCGGAATAGTGAGGGCAACGATGACGGCAGCCCTGAAGCTGACCAGAAAAAAAATCAGGACGACTAAAACCAGCGCCATCCCGCGAATCAGATTCGCTTCCACCGTGTCCGTCGTCAGGTTTACTAATTCGCTGCGATCATAAAAAGGATGAATCTTGATGTCAGGCGGGAGGATCTGGTGGTTCAGTTCGTTGGTTTTTGCTTCAACTCCTTTCAGGACGTTCTGGGTCTGCTCTCCACGCAGCATGAGAATGACGCCCTCAACGGCATCGTCATTTTTCTGGAAGCCGAATTCTCCCAGGCGCGGCGCGTGCCCGATGGTTACGTCTCCTACATCGCGCACTCGGATGGACACGCCCTTGTTGGCGCCAATTACTATGTTTCCAATGTCGTCTGTGTTCCGGACCAGCCCAATTCCGCGAACATAGTAGAACTGCCCCCCTTGAGAATAAAAGCCGCCGCCCGCATTCGAGTTGTTGGCCGCCAAAGCAGCGGTGACTTGCGGGATGGTCAAGTGATATCCGTAAATGCGCGCAGGGTCGAGCAGGACTTGATACTGCATCACGGTTCCACCGAATCCGGAATCGTCAGCCACACCGTGAACCGATCGATAGGCTCTCTCAATCACCCAGTCTTCAATAGTTTTCAGTTCTTGAGGGCTGCGGTCGGGACTTTCCAGCACATACCGATACACCAGGCCGCTCGGGCTGAAAAGAGGCGCGAGGCTCGGAGTTACGCCGGTGGGCAGAGTAGCTTGAGCCAGCCGCTCAAAAACGATTTGCCGGGCAAAATAGCTGTCCGTGCTTTCTTCGAAGGTGAGGATGACATCGGACAACCCGTAGAGAGAGATGGAACGCATCACCACCATGTGAGGGACGCCGTTCATCTGGAGTTCAAGTGGAAGCGTGACCAACCGTTCGACTTCCTCCGCAGCATGGTCTGGCCACTGGGTGATGATTTCGACCTGTGGAGGCGAGAGATCAGGATAAGCGTCGACGGGCATCCGCTGAAAAGACAGGATTCCCCCGACCGTGATGAAAGCGGTCAGCATGAGCACCAGGAATCTTTGCCGCAGTGCCGCTTGGACTATTCTGTGAATCATTCAGTTGTGATAGACAAATCCTTGCCAGCATTCTTGAGAAGTTGTTCCAAGCGCGTGCGATCCGGCTAACGCTGCTGCGAGTTCGCAAACTGCAGGAACAAACTGCCATCTCCGATAACCCGATCGCCAGCTTTCAAGCCGCTGGTAATCTCCGTTTTTCCATTGAAACTCTCTCCGAGCGTCACCGAGCGTCGGCCAAACTGGTTCGCGGACACCGCGGCATATACGAAAGGCTGATTCTCGCTATCGCGTAGGACAGCGGCATCCGGGAGCGCAATGGCTTTGGGGATCGTGCCGGCATTTACCGTTGCAGCGACGTACATATCCTTCTTCAGTTTTTCGCCCACATTGTTCGTCTCGACCCGCGCCGGAAGGGTACGTGTGCTCGGATCCAAGGAGGCAGCCACGTAGGAAATGCGCCCGTGGAACACTTCAGGATAAGTATCCGTCTGAATTGTGACCTCGTCTCCTACGCGCACGTATGGCAAATCCTTCTGATAGACATTGAGCAGCACCCAGACAGTCCTGATGTCGGAAATCATGAAACATTGGGTGGCGCCCGGTTGAATCAGTTGTCCCACAGACACATCCTGCTCGACGACCAAGCCACTAACCGGCGCTTTTAACGGAACCTCAAAAGAAGGCGGACCTTGTATTAGTGTGTCGGGATCAGCGACTCCCATCACCTTTAATGCCGCTTGCGCAGCCGCCAAGTCACCGCTCGCTTGAACTTCGGCTGCCTGCGCCTGCTCCAAATTCTGCTCGGCAATCGCGCGATGTTCGTAGAGGTCCTGCGCTCGAACAAAGGCCTTTTGCGCCAAAGCGTATGCGGCCTTGGCCTTCAGATAGTTGGTGCGGAGCTGCGAATAATCAGGACTCGATACGTACAACATGGGTTCGCCCCGATGTACGTTCTGCCCGGGAAGCACTACGACTCGGCTTACCGGTCCGCTCACCTGCGTGATGACCGGCGTGGTGCGAAAACTGTTGTAAGCCACGGCCCCGGTTAGCCGGAGGGATCGAGTCAGCGTCATGGTTTGAACGGTGAGCACCTGTACATGCGTCATCTGTTCCGGCGGAATGGTAAACAGTTCCGGATGGTCTGAGTTCCTGGTCGAGTTGGCGGCATTCGACCCTGACCCCTCACAGCCACCCAGCACCATCGTGATCGCCGACACCGCGGCCAATGCAGCGCGCCGCCACCAAAGCCGCTTGCGAAAGTTCATGGCAGGTTCCTCGTCCCCACCGCTTCTTTCAACTGCTCCAATGCGGTCATATAGGAGGCTAGTGCTTGGCGATAGGCCAACTGAACTGACCGGTAACTGCGCTCGGCGTCGAGAAAATCCAACAAGCTAGCGGCCCCGCGCCTGTACGCATATTCGCTGATGTCGCGCGAATCCTGCGCCTGCTTAAGATAGCCGGAAGTATAGAGTTGCAATACTTCGTCATTACTCCTCATAGCTTCATAGGCATTGGCAACATCGGAGAGAACCGTATCGCTGGCCGCTTGTTGCTGTTCCTGTGCCTGCGAAAGCGCGTAACCGGTGCGGGCGATCTCGCCTTGGTTGCGATTGAATACCGGCAACTCAAAATTCACAAAGATCGAAGCCGTGTTCTCACCGGAAACATGGGTAAAGTCGTATGTGCCATTGACGTCCACCTTGGCGTTCGCTTTGGCCAGAAGGATCTGGCTCTGTGCCGCGATTATTCCCAATTCCGCAGCACGGAAGTCGGGACGCTCGCGCAGCGCCTTTGCCTGTAAATCTTCCAACCTCGCCTTGAGCGGCTGGTACGCTAAATCGCCCATGACGTCAAAATCAGCCGGTACCGCGTTGTAACCCAAGAACTCACGCAGGCCCACAAGAGCCTGCACTTTGGCCAGGCGGGCAGCGGACACATCAGTCTGAAACTGCAAAAGCTGCAGCTTGATCTTGAGATAATCGCCTTCCCCGATGTATCCCGCTTTGAGTTGTGCCTCGCTAATGTCGACCGTCTGCTGAAAGCCCTTCAGGTCCTGAAGCGCGAACTGGAAAGTGGATTCCGCGAGTAAAACGCTGATGAACTGCTGGCCCACGTTGAAAGCCAGGGTTCGCTCGGCGTCGCCGACTTGGGCACGTGTGAGGGCCGTCTGATCACGGGCAGCCTGCAGCCGCCGCTGCCGTTTGTGGCCGCGTTCGAACAGGTACCCGATCCCAATATCGAACTGTTGCGTTTGGTTCAGATTGTTCCAGGAAAAATCTTGCGGACTAAAGAATGGCACGAACTGGCTATCCGCCAGGAACATCGGATTGGGACGCAGGTTCGCCGTAATCTCCTGCGCCTGGTTTTGGAAGATCAGAGTACCCGTGGCTTTGAGCGCATGGTTGTGGGCTAACGCCAAATCGATGGCTTGATCCAGACCAATCAGAGTCGCCGCTTGCGCCGCACTCTCCCCGACTGCGAGGAACATGAAGACTGACATAATGCCGAATGCGAGAAATTGCCGGAAACCCATCAACATCACATCACAGCGATCGATTCTGACAGGCAGCTGACCGCCAAGCGAAAGCGTTTTGAGTCGTCGTAAGCTCAAGTCGAATTTCTAAATCCTCCGTGCAACTCGTAGAGTGCCAGGACTCGACGAAAGCGACGAAGTCCGGCTAGCCATCAGCCCTTTACAAAGCCTTTAAAGGCGTACCGAAACAACTCAGATCAGTTTTCGGAAATACCCCAGAGGGCGCTAGAAAATGGGAGGAGGACGTACGTAGAGTTGAAAAGACGACAGAAAGGGCCGGGGATGCATCTGCGGCGGTGAGACCCGAAGGCGACGGCGGAAGATGGAGGAAAACGCAATCGACAGCGCGATTGCCGCGACCGACTGTGCCATCAAGCAAGTGAGGCACAGCGTGGTGTTGGGATCCGCCCGCAACTGCGTCCTGTCATCCGGCAGGTCGAACGACTGGAAACCGCAGAAATGCGCTGCCTGCGCCACCGTAGCGACGAGAAGCAGTGCGACACACAAGGGAGCCAAACACTTCGCCGCAGCCGTTCTTGTGAGGATGTTCACAATTGCCTTGCTGTCAGGTGACTCATAAAGCCAAACTGCCTTAATCTCGCAGGTTACGAGGAATACGGGGAGATTCTAGCACTCGAATGGCTTTCGATTGGAACCTTCTTTCGCAGTGCATATGAAGCCGGTGGAGATAGCGGCTTGGCTTGGCTGTTTCCTTTGGCGGCTGACTTCACTTCCTCGGACCGAATCGGTGAACTGAAGAATTAGACGACCGTGACTTGAACCCCCGACTTCTTGAGTGCCTTCAGGTCGGCCTTGGGGATCCCGGCATCAGTGATGACGTGTTGTAGAGAAGAAGTGGAAGCAATCAACGAGAGACTGCGTTTCCCGAATTTGCTGGAATCACAGACGGCCACCGCCACTTTGGAAATCTCTATCATGGCGCGATTTACTTTCGCTTCCAGGAGATTGGGTGTGCTGAGCCCATACTGGACGTCGAATCCGTCGACTCCCAGAAAAAGGATGTCCGCATGCAACTTATGGAGGGTCGCCTCGGCGAGCGGCCCGACCAAAGAAAAAGAGTTTTTCCTCAGACTGCCCCCGGTCAAAATTACTTCTAACACCGATCCGGAGAGTTCAGCTGCGATATTCGCCGCGTTGGTAATGACCGTGAGGTTCTGAAAATTCCGGAGGGCGCGGGCGATGGCGGTGGTCGTAGTGCCGGAATCGAGGACGACCACTTGCCCTTCCGATACCATTCTCGCTGCTGCCGAGGCAATCTGAAGCTTCTCCTTGCGGTGCATCTTCTCTTTTTCTCGCAAAGAGGGATCTTCCAGCGCACCGTTGCGCGCTGGAAGCGCACCTCCGTGGGTGCGGTGAATCTCGCCTCGCACGTGCAAGATCTCCAGGTCTTTGCGGATCGTGACCTGGGAAGTGTGGAACTGTCTGGCCAAGTCCACGACCAGGACCCGGCCATCCCGACGCAGCAGATCGAGGATTGCTCTTTGCCGCTCTTCGTTTAGCATGTCAGAGACTTTAAGCCGATCTAACGGCCCACTTGCCTATAGAAGACTCTCTCGGCACTTCTCTTTTATCCCGCATGGCATTCCGGTGTCTAGGGAAATGTCCCGATTTGGTTCGTCCAATGTGGTTCGCAGGCACACACGGGGATTTGCTCGCTTGAGGCTGGAAAAACAGGGCTACGATTTGCGGTCTTCCACCAAACAGCGCTGCGACGCGACTGGGAGGAAGAATATTCAGGTTGACAAGGCCGAGAAACGGAAGTAAAAGTAATCGTTCGTAACATTACGAAACTGCGCACTTCGAAGCGCTCTTGGATGCAACTTAGGGAGGCTTGCCATGCCCGTTTTTCTTCACGCGCGACAAACCCTTGCGGCGCTGTTTCTCTTGGTAGCCCTTGGCTTGGCTACACCGGCATGGGCGCAGAAGGATGCCGGTACCATTGTCGGAATCGTACGCGACATTAGCGGTGCGGTGGTTCAGGGCGCGAAGGTCACGGTGGAGGATGTGGATCGCGGCGAACAAATGACTCTCTCCACCAGCGACCAGGGAGAGTATGTCGCCAGTCCCCTGCACATCGGGCGCTATAAGGTCACGGTGGAGAAGACGGGATTCAAGAAGACGGTGTCAGAGGTTGTGGAGTTGAACGTGCAAGGACGTCTCGCCATCAACATGAGCCTGCAGGTCGGGCAAATCTCCGAAGTGGTGGTGGTCACGGAAGCCGCGCCCCTGCTCGAAACCGAAACTTCGGAGTTGGGACAGGTCGTGGACCAGAAGCGCGTGAGCAACTTGCCCCTCAACGGGCGAAACTTTGCCCAGTTGGCGCTGCTCAGTCCGGGCACCGCGCCGAGCGAACCGGGCGCGCGCGATGAAGGCGGATACGGTTTCAGTGCCAATGGAGCACGGTCGCTGCAGAACAATTTCCTGCTGGACGGCGTGGACAATAATTCGAACCTGCCCGACCTGCTCAATGAAACCAACTTCGTCATTCAGCCCCCGGTGGAGGCTCTGCAAGAATTCAAGGTACAAACCAACGCCTATAGTGCGGAATTTGGACGCGGCAATGGTGCCATCGTGAATGCGGTTATCAAGTCGGGGACCAACCAGCTTCACGGCTCGGCGTGGGAATTCCTGCGCAACAACAAACTGGACGGGCGGAACTATTTTGATGCAGTGGGGCCCGTACCTCAATACCAGCAGAACCAGTTTGGCGCAACATTCGGTGGACCAGTGCTACTGCCGCATCTATACGACGGAAGAAATCGTACTTTCTTCTTTGTCGACTACGAAGGATTCCGCGTGCGCCAGGCTCAGACCCAGAATGCCTTCGTCCCGCCGACCGCGTGGCGCACGGGAGATTTTTCGAGCCTGATTGATTACACGACCGTGACCGGAGCTGATTGTAACGGGAGACCGACATATGCGGGCGAGATTTTCGATGCCAAGCTGGCACAGGCGAATTGCGGAGTGCCCTTCCAATATGACGGAACCGGGAAGCCTCTGAATATCATCCCAGCCACGCCAGTGGTGGCGGGCGGTGGTTCGTTGGATCCGTTGGCGCTGAGGCTGGCTGCGTTGTATCCAGGGGCGGGGCCGATCAACCCGAGTGGGAACAACTTCCTCGCTAATCCTGTGCGCAAGGAAACGCGCAACAACTTTGACGCTCGCGTGGATCAGAAATTTTCCGACAATGACAACACTTTCTTCCGCTTCAGCTTCGAAAATCAGCCCAGCTCCATTCCCGGAACCTTTGGCGGGTTGGCCGATGGCGGTGGATTCTTCAGCGGCGAAGAGGATTTCTCCTACCGTAGTTTCGCCGCCAGTTGGACGCACATGTTCAAGCCCGAGTTGATCAACGAATTCCGGCTGGGCTACAACCGGGTGAATGCGCATCGCCTGGAACTCAACGCCAACACCAACGTATCGGCCCAGCCTAATATCGATTTTCCCGGCGTCCCTTTTTCTCCCGGCATTGGCGGGCTGCCGCAACTGATTTTTAGCGACGTCGCCACCTTGGGCAGCCCCACGTTCCTGCCTTCAGTGGAGCTCCAGAACTCCTACACCCTCTCGGAAAACCTGACCTGGGTGCGTGGGCGCCATGTCTGGAAGTTTGGCACCGAGATACGCCGTGAAGAATTCACCATCTTTCAACCGGCTGCAGCGCGCGGGACGCTGAATTTCGACAGCACACTGACGGATAATCCCGCGGCGATCGGGACAGGAGGCTCCGGGTTTGCTTCCTTCATGGCAGGGCTTACCAGCGGCGGCAGCATCAACAACTTGCACAATGTGGACTATTTCCGCAACACCTATGCGTTCTACGCACAGGATGATTGGAAGGTAACTCCGACGCTGGTATTGAACCTGGGATTGCGCTACGAATTATTTGGCACCGTGTCTGACCGCGCCAACGACGTGGGCAACTTTGACCTCAGCAATCCCGCCAATCCAACTATCTTTGTGCCGAGCGGACAAGCGGCGCAGCTCACGCCCTTCATCGCGCAGTACGTCAAGATCAGCGCCACCGGCAGCCGTGGGCTCATTAACTCCGACCTGAATAATTTTGCGCCTCGCATCGGCATGGCGTGGCAGTTCACGCCGAAAACCGTATTGCGCACGGGCTATGGCATTTTCTACGGCGGGCAGGAGAACGGGCCGTACTCGAATCCGAGTCCCGGATTCAATCCTCCATTCTTCACCAACGAATCGTTCATTTCACCGTGCAGCGCGCCGACGGCGAACGCCACTGCCGGGGATTGCCGCGTAACTCAGATTCTCTCTCTGTCCGACGGCTTCCCCGCCAACTCACTGGTGAACCCGAACACTCCTATCTTTTTCTCCGTCGATAAGAACCTGCGCACACCCTACATGCAGCAGTGGCATCTCGGCTTTGAACGCGAGCTACCCGCGAACAGCGTGTTCACCCTGACATATGCGGGTTCCAAAGGGACGAAGTTATATACGTTCTTCAACGGCAACCAGGCAGCGCCCGACCCGAATCCGAATGATGCGACGGCGCCACGCCGACCGGTGTTTGCAACCTTAATCGGAGCCCCCGGTTCCTGTACCCTCGTGACGCCTCAGTACTGCGCCCCCGTTTTCGACACGGGAATTGATTGGTTCCGCTCGACTGGGTCTTCCAATTACAACTCGCTGCAGGCAAGTTTCGAAAAGCGCTTCGCAAAAGGTCTGCAGTTCCAGGCCTCGTATACTTATGCGCACTCGCTGGATATCGCCTCCAACGCGAACCTTGGTCCGACGCAGAATAACAGCGACTTCCGCTACTTCCGCAATCCGCAGGCAGAATACGGCAATTCTGATTTCGACGTGCGCAACCGCTTGGTGTTGAATTCGATCTACGAACTGCCCTTCGGACGCGGCAAACATTTCCTGGGGAACGCGAGCGGGGTTTCGAATCAGGTGGTCGGAGGTTGGCAGATTGCGAATATCGTGTCAATCTCCAGCGGCAACTGGTACACGGTGCTCGACGCGAACGGCAACTTCGCCAATGCTGACGGCGGCGCCGGAGGCGTGTCGCAACGTCCTGATCAGGTCGGAGATCCGAACCGGGCGGGCGTTGTGCCGGGCAATCCCAACCCGCAGTGTCAGATACTGGTCTCGCAGGGCGGGCTTGCTCCCGACAGGATTCACACGCCGACCGCATGGTTCAACACCTGCGCATTTGCCGACCCGCCTCAGGGATCGTTCGGCGACGTCGGCCGGAACACCATTCAGGCGCCGGGATACAAGACCTGGGACTTCTCGGTATTCAAGTTTTTCCATACCTCGGAGAAGACGATTCTGGAATTTCGTGCAGAGTTTTTTAATATTCTGAACCACACCAACTTCTTGTTTGCGAATAGCGGTCCGCAAAACGGCAACAACGCAACCACTCTTGGAACATCGCAGTACGGCAGCTTGACGGCTGCGCGGCCACCGCGACAGATACAGTTTGCCCTGAAGTTCTCTTTCTAGAGGACCGCCAAGTCATGACCGGAGTACAGTATCCGATCCGAAAGCGGACAATTGCACAGTGTGCGATCGAGACCGCGCGAAAGTTTATTGCAGTCTTGCCGTGCAGCGTGATGGCCGCGACTATCGCCGCCTTGACGCTGGGTGCGGTGCCGTGTTCCGCCCAGCAGTTGACCAATGGCACTCTGTCCGTGACCGTCAGTAAGAATGGATCGTATCAACTCGGACCCAGTGGTAGGCCGCCTGCGGTGGAGGCAGGCATAAGTGCACTGGTCAATCACAGCTGGCTGCGTTCCGAGAGCTATCCCTCGCATTCGGTTTCCGAGTCGCCATTCAGCGACCCTCTTGGATCCGGTAGACAGTTGACGGTCACATGCAGCGGGCTACGCGACAGTCCTGATCTTGTCTTAGTTCTGCAGCTCTATACCCAAAATCCCTACGGCACCGTTCAGGTGCGAGTCAGGAACGAAACGGGCAAAGCGACATCGGTACAAGCAATCCGCAGTGTTGAAGCCATGGGAGACCCGATGGTCAACTTGGGCGGGCAACCAGCGGACGAGCGAATTCTCTCCGATAGCTTCAGCGAGGATTGGCCCGACTTGGTGGTCTACGATCTCGGGGACGCTCGGGGCGGAATGCATCGCGGTGTAGGAAGCCAGCTTATCTACAACCGAAAAACCAACCAGAGCTTATTTCTTGGCGCACTTACATCGGATCGTTTCCTGACGCTTTTACGACTCAAAACTGACGGCAAAGGCGGCGCGGCTAAGGTCGCATCTTACACAGTTGAATCCACTGGAACCACGGAGATCCAAGAGGATTTCAATCTAGCAAAATCTCCCGAAGGCGACCGGATCGAACTGAGTCTTCCACTGAATCCTGGGGAAGAGCTGAGCTCTGAACGTTTGATGTTCGCGGCTGGGCCTGACTACCTTGGGCAACTTCGCGCTTATGGTTCCGCAATTCGACGGCTGCATCGCGCACACGTTTCGAGCGAGATTCCAATGGGATGGTGGAGTTGGACTGCTTACTACGGCGCGATCAACGAAGGCGAGACGCTGGCGACTGCCGATTGGCTGTCGCAGAATTTGAAATCTCTCGGGTACAAATATCTCCAGATCGACGATGGCTATCAGTACGCGCGCGGAGAGTACATCACCACCAACGCAACCCAATTCCCCGACGGCATGCGATTTGTCGCTCATCGTATTTTGGGAGCTGGCCTGACCGTCGGTCTCTGGACGGCGCCGTTCGAGGTAACGAACCGCGCGTGGGTTTACGAGCATCACAAGGATTGGTTGGTCCACAATGCCGAAGGTCAGCCGATTCCCTTGGGGCACGTGTGGGAGCAGCAGACGGACACGCTTTACGCCCTTGATACGACGCATCCTGGGGCGCAGGAATACTTGCGCCAGACCTACAAGACGTTGGTTCAGGAATGGGGAGTTCGATTTATCAAATTGGATTTCATGGATACGACGGCAATTGAAGGTTACTACTACCGCCCAAATACCACTGCACTCGAAGCCCAGCGTATCGGCTTGCAGGTGATCCGCGACACCGTCGGCGACGAGGTAATCCTGGACAAAGACGGAAGCCCCATGCTTAATCCCGTCGGGATCGTGGACACAGGCCGCGTCTCCGCCGACACGGGGCACAGTTTTCTGAGGTCGAAGACGGCCGCGCCCGGCATTGCGGCGCGCTTTTACATGAACGGCAACTTTTTCGTCAATGACCCCGACGCTTTCAACGTCACCGATACGTACCTGGTGGAGCACGGAGACGAGCGCTCCTCACATTCGCTGGCGGCAGCGCAGGCCTCGATCGCACTCTCTGCGATCGCCGGTGGTATGTACGAAATCGGCGACGACCTACTGGTGCTCAACAGTGAGAAGGATCGACTAGCGTTGGTGGAAAACCGGGACTTGCTGAACATGGCCAAAGCTGGGCGAGCCTCAACACCCGTAGATCTGATGACCTATGCCCCGGAGGATGGACAACCGAGTCTTTTCTTGCTCCGGCAAAGCCCTCGCCAAAGCATCTTGACCGTCTTCAACTGGACCGACCTTCCGCGCTCGCGCTCGTTGCGCCTCACAGACCTTGGACTCCAATCTAGCTCCACGATGGTAGCGACTGGAGTCTTGGATTCAAACGTCACCTTTGCGCTCGAAGGTGGCATGATCCGGATTGAGAATCAGTCGCCGCAATCGGCAATTGTGATCAAGCTGGTGGACACTGCTATCGCCAAAGCCGCTCCGGCTGTCACAGCCCGAGTCCGTTCTCAGTCGAAGGCTGGAGAGACCATCGCCTTCTCGTCTCAGGCCAGTCCCGACGGCGTTCCGGCTCTGGGCTATCACTGGGATTTCGGCGACGGGACGATCGCGGAAGGATCCACCGTTTCTCATTGCTACACTAGAGCGGCCGATTTCATAGTGCGGCTCACAGTGGACGGGCCGGACGGTGCGGCCTATGAACAGACCTTCTCCATCCGAGTGAGCGGCGAATTGAGGCCGACTCCAGAACTCCGCGCGAATCGGCGTTTTGAGCAGCCGGCTGACAAATGATTACGCGCTAGCAAAACGTCAACTGGCAGAAACACGGAAGTCCTTCTCGATCTTAACCATGATGGTATTACCGATTTCCATATCATTAACAACTTCTCGAATTTCGGCTATCGGAATTCATACCGTTTCTTTATCTCGGCCTACAATCAGCCGAATTCGATCCAAGGCAAGAGAGATGCTTCTGCCCTCCCCGCGGGGGCTCGAATCGGACCGAAACAAAATTTCTCCCGCAACGCTTCGCTGATGGCCCATTTCTACACTTCCAGTAATCAGGTCATTACCTCGTCTGGTCCGTGGAAGAATCTGGAGAATCGCTATCTCGGCCTGAAGTTCTCGATCGCGGGTAGGACGCATTATGGGATGGGTACGTCTTAGCGTGAAGGTACACAAGGACGGAACCTGGGCATCTCAGGGACTTTGATCGGCTTCGCTTACGAGACGATACCGAACAAAGCGATCGTTGCAGGCAAGACTAATAGCCCGGATGTCATCACTCTTCACTCCAGCCTCGGTCACTCTCAGCTACCCGGAAAATTTCATGAACACGTTGTGGAGATGGTGGGGCCGAAGTACGTGGCCAATCCTGTACTCGCCCGCGCCCTGGACATTCTCTTGATCCTGCACGCCGACCACGGGCAGAACTGCAGCACCAGCGCCATGCGAGCGGTGGGCAGCGCTCAGACCGATCCCTACCTCGCGACCGCAGCCGCTGCCGCTGCCCTGTCCGGGCCGCTGCACGGCGGGGCCAACGAAGAGGTTTTGAACATGCTCCACGAAATCGGCTCCAAGGGGAACGTCCCCGCCTACATCAAGAAAGTGAAGGACGGACACGGCAAGCTGATGGGCTTTGGCCACCGCGTTTATAAGAACTATGATCCGCGCGCCAAGATCATCAAGTGGCTGTCGGAAAAAGTATTCGCCGTTACGGCGGGAATCCCAAGCTTGATATCGCGCTGGAATTGGAACGAATCGCGCTTGAGGACGAGTATTTCATCAGCCGCAAACTGTATCCCAACGTTGATTTTTACTCGGGGATCATCTATCAGGCTATGGGCTTCAAACCGGAAATGTTTACCGTGTTGTTTGCCATCCCGCGCACCGCAGGCTGGCTGGCCCAATGGCAGGAGATGATCGCCGATCCGGAGCAGAAGATCGCGCGTCCGCGGCAGATCTACACCGGGCACGCAGTACGGGAATTTGTGCCGCCTGAGAAACGCGCGTTGTCGGCAACGGCGCACTAGAACCCGCCGAGCAACTCGATCCGTATGAAACTGTCGCGCCTGTTCGCAAAGGCCGCAAGGGGGCGCGCCAAGCGCCCCCGCGAGCCAAGCGACGGCTTCGGTGGAGTAGATCCAAGCAACAGCACGAAATTGACCGCTTACTTTCTCGCCGAGTTCAGCCGAGGTCGTAGCGATCAAGGTTCATTACCTTGTTCCACGCCGCCGCGAAGTCCTTCACAAACGCCTCCTTCGAGTCGTTACATGCATAGACTTCTGCGAGTGCACGGAGTTGGGAGTTCGAACCGAAGACAAGATCGACGCGCGTGGCGGTCCACTTGACCTTGCCCGTTGCGCGATCGTGCCCTTCGTATACGCCTCCAGAGCCATTTCCGGACGGCTGCCACTTCGTATTCATGTCGAGCAGGTTGACGAAGAAATCATTCGTCAATGTTTCGGGCCGGTTGGTGAAGACGCCGTGTTTGGCCTGCCCGAAGTTCGCATTCAGGGCACGCAGGCCGCCGATGAGAACCGTCATCTCGGGAGCTGTCAGCCTCAGCAATTGCGCCCGATCCACCAGCAACTCCTCAGTCGACAGGACCTGTCCGCCTCGGAGATAGTTGCGGAAGCCGTCCGCGACCGGCTCCATTACGGCGAATGAATGCACGTCGGTCTGCTCCTGCGAAGCATCCATGCGTCCCGGCGAGAAGGGAATCTTCACCGCGTGGCCGGCCTTCTTCGCAGCTTCCTCGACGGCTGCGTTGCCGCCGAGAACGATCAGGTCGGCAAGCGAAATCCTCTTTCCCTTACTGCCGTTCGTCTGGGCGCTATTGAACTCCTTTTGGATCGCCTCCAGCTTCGGAAGAACCTTCGCCAGTTCAGCCGGTTGGTTCACTTCCCAATCTTTTTGTGGCGCGAGGCGAATGCGCGCCCCGTTCGCCCCACCGCGCTTATCGGAGCCACGGAACGATGCCGCGGACGCCCACGCCGTTGTGACCAGTTGGGAGATCGACAGTCCGGATGCGAGGATCTTGGCCTTGAGAGCAGCAATGTCCTTCTCCCCGACCAATTTATGATCCACCGCGGGAACAGGGTCTTGCCACAGCTGAGGCTCTTTCGGAACTAGCGGGCCAAGGTAGCGCGAGATCGGCCCCATGTCGCGGTGGGTCAGCTTGAACCATGCCCGCGCAAACGCGTCCGCGAGCTGATCCGGATGCTCGTAGAAGCGCCGTGAAATTTTTTCGTAAGTCGGGTCGAACCGCAAGGCGAGGTCCGTGGTCAGCATCGTTGGTGCGTGGCGCTTTGAGGGATCGTGCGCATCGGGGACCGTCCCGTTGCCTGCGCCATTTTTCGGCGTCCACTGATGCGCACCGGCTGGACTCTTCGTCAGCTCCCATTCGTACTTGAACAGGTTGGTAAAGAAGTTGTTGCTCCACTTCGTAGGCGTCGTGGTCCAAGTGACTTCCAGGCCGCTGCCGATGGTGTCAGCACCAAAACCTTTGCCAAACTTATTCTTCCATCCCAAACCTTGTTCCTCGATGTCGGCGCCTTCTGGTTCGTTGCCCACATACTGCGCGGGAACGGCAGCGCCGTGGGTTTTGCCGAATGTATGTCCACCGGCGATGAGCGCAACGGTCTCCTCGTCATTCATCGCCATGCGGGCAAAAGTCTCTCGGATATCCCGTGCCGCAGCAATTGGATCCGGCTTTCCATTCGGCCCTTCCGGATTCACATAGATCAGGCCCATCTGCACGGCGCCGAGAGGATTCTGAAGGTCGCGATCACCGCTGTAACGCTCGTCGGCAAGCCATGTACCCTCAGGGCCCCAGTTCAGTTCTTCGGGTTCCCAGACGTCCGCACGCCCGCCGCCAAAACCGAAGGTCTTGAATCCCATCGAATCGAGGGCGACGTTGCCGGCGAGAATCATGAGATCGGCCCAGGAAATTTTCCGCCCATACTTCTGTTTGATCGGCCACAACAACCGGCGCGCCTTGTCCAGGTTCACGTTGTCCGGCCAGCTATTGAGCGGGGCGAAACGCTGCTGCCCGGATCCGGCACCACCGCGGCCATCGCCGATGCGGTACGTGCCCGCGCTGTGCCACGCCATACGAATGAACAGCGGCCCATAGTGGCCAAAATCAGCCGGCCACCACGCCTGCGAGTGCGTCATCAAGGCATGCAGGTCCTTCACTACGGCATTCAGGTCGAGCGTCTTAAACTCTTCCGCGTAATTGAATTCCTTACCCATCGGATCGGACTTTGAGGAATGCTGGTTTAGGATGTTCACGTTTACCTGATTCGGCCACCAATCAGCGTTCGTGTAGGACCTGTGAGCGCCGTGCGCTACTGGGCACTTCGATTCGGTTGCGCTGTTTTTTTCCTTAGCTTCGGGGACGACGCTCCCCGATGAAGCTGCGAGTGTATTTTCCATATAATTTCCTCCTTCGAATCTTGATTGAGTACTGCGTGAAAACAATTATTTTTTGGCGCCGCGGCAGCGGCGACAGAGGCCAAAGACCTCGACCAGAGGCTGCGTCAGATCAAAACCGTCCGGCACATGCCGGGATAGCCGTTTGAAATCGATAAACTCCCCTTCGATGTCCTGCACCGATTTGCAGCGGGAGCAGACCACGTGGTGATGAGGTTCGAGATTGCCGTCCACGAGCAACGTGGCCGCATGAGGACTGACCTCTCGCAGCATCCCACACTCGATGAAAAGCCGCAGATTGTTGTAGACCGTCGCCAAAGAAATAGATGGAATACGGCGCCGGACCGCGGCGTAAATGTCTTCCGGAGAATAGTGTCCGTGGGTAGCGATGACCGCCTCATAGACCACCTGACGCTGGTGCGTGACCGCCAAACCGTGGTTCGCGGCCAGCTCACGGAACTGTTCATGGGTGAAGCGCATAATTATCGGATGAGAATAATTATAAAACATCCGGAAACAGTGTCAACCGAAATCTTTCCCGTAACCTGGAAAGGGGGAGGGCCGCAAGACCAGACTGTCGCCAAGCAAGCGCGAAAAATAGCAAAACTCCTCCGCGCAATAACAAAAAGTGTTTTTCATTTTTTCCTCGTGAGCCGCGTTCGCATTGTGTGCTTGCTCACCTATTCCAACCAGCTTCACATCAAGGACTTGCCAAAGCGATCTGAGTCTATCCCTGGGGTCAGGGCATGCCTCCTGAACGAATGAAACATCCGGTGATGCAGTGACTTTGGCCTCGAGATTCCGTCTAACGCATATGTCCGCTCACCGTAGTTCGGTAGGTCGGTGCGAATGTGACCGCGAGACGCAATCGGCATTAACAATGCAACACCTGATTCTCGAGATCGTCCCACTGGTTGCGGCGAATGTCCAAAATGCGACGCTCATGCCGGTTCTTCGTTGGAGGACGTTGGTCAGAACGGTATTGGTTGGTAAACTTACGCTTTTCCATCTCGGAGGATTCAATGAAGACAATAGTGATCACCGGCGTATTTTTTCTCTGCGCTGCAATGGCATTACGGGCGCAGACGTTTAAGACTCTGGTTACGTTCAATCAGACCGACGGCGAGGACGTTTTTTCGTCACTTATCGAAGGCAAAGATGGCAACCTTTACGGCACAACCGTGTATGGAGGGAACAGCAATTTCGGAACGTTTTTCAAAATTTCCTCCCAGGGCACGCACACCGTGCTTTACAACTTCTGCGCCCAGACCAACTGCACTGACGGCTCTTATCCCGAGTGGCTTACGGAAGCCTCTGACGGTGACTTCTACGGTGAAACCTACAACGGCGGGAGTGCGGGCGCTGGAACTGTATTCAAGATCACAGCGAGCGGCCAGCTGACGACACTGTACAGCTTCTGTAGCAAAACTGGTTGCACCGATGGTGCCCTCCCGCAATCAGCGCTGGTGCAAACCAGCGATGGAAACCTCTACGGTACAACCGTTATCGGCGGAGCCCGGAACCAAGGCACTGTTTTCAAGCTCACCACCAGCGGCGCGTTAACGACGCTGTACAACTTCTGCTCGAAGACGAACTGCGTGGACGGCGCTCAACCCAACATAGGGCTGACGTTGGCCAGCGATGGGAACTTCTATGGCACTGCGGCGCTAGGCGGAAACAGCAGTTCGATGTGTCTGTACCGTTGCGGCACGCTCTTTCGGATCACTGCGAACGGCAAATTCACGACCATTTACCGCTTCTGTGGGCAGGCTGGATGCGCGGATGGGAGTATCCCTCAAGGTCTCCTGGTTCAGGCAAGACACGGAAGCCTTTATGGCACCACCGACAGTGGCGGCGCCAAGGGCCTAGGCACGGTCTACAAAATCAGTCTGCGAGGCAAGCTCACGACGGTGCACAGCTTTTGTGCCGGCAGCTGCGCCGACGGCGGTATCCCTTATGCGGGACTCATCCAAGCCGCCGACGGGAACTTCTACGGGACGGCTAACATTGGTGGGACTGGAGGCCGTGGCACGGTTTACAAAATGACGGCCGGGGGGGCCGTCACGCCGCTTTATGGCTTTGATGGCCAAGCGGACGGAGCATTTCCCGCAGCCAGCGTAATTCAAGGTAAGGATGGGCGCTTGTATGGCGGCACAGAAGAGGGTGGAGATGACAATTGCTTTCACCCAAACGGCTGCGGCGTAGTGTTTCGTTTGTCGGTCAAGACGGCGGCTGGAACTGCTGCGGATCACCCCGCTGGGGTCGTTGGCTCAGGGCTTCCGGTTGGGTTTCCATTTCCTCCCCCCGCGATTCCGCGCCGAGTCACGGCTGGCGCGGGATCACGTTAATGGCTAGCCGTTCGGCCAAACGCACTCACGAGCGGCAGCAAACCCCGTACTGCTGCCAAAGGCGAAACCAGGGGCTATGCGCGAGCAATTCGTCGTGCCTTCGATTGGCGGCGGCAAGGTCGTTCGCGCTCAGCGGTCTTTTGTCCGGCACTGCGAAGATGCGCTCAAGGCACTCGATGTCGGCAATGGTCTGTTCGACGTCCATGCTGTCCCAATATCCAACATGAGCGGTGCAATCGTCAAACGGAGCGGCATCGGCGCATTCTTACGGTGGCCGTTGGAGCCATTCCCTACGGTCTCGTCAGATCGTAGGCAGGTTGTGAGGAGCTTTCGGGACGGGGGCTGATCGAACTAAAGCGCCCCAAGACTCTAAACGGAGTCGGGGCGCTTTCGTTTGCGGTTCCGACACTTGATTGCCCAAGCTATGGACGAATTACCATCACTTACTTTTCAATGTCGAAATAAATCTTCGTCGTGGTGCGGTATTTGACTATCTTCTTGCCATCCAATTCCATTTCTAATTCTGCAACTCGCGCCCACTTCATGCCGCGAACCGTCTTTGCGGCTTCTGCTACCGCATTTTCCGCCGCCTTTGCAAAACTCTCTTTGGATGTTCCAACTACATCAATAACTTTTTGCGCCATTTGCGGTTCTCCTTTGATTTTGATTCAGTTTGGATTGTAATCGCTGAACCGCACCGTCACCGCCCTTTTTGCTCGGCAGCAGCCGACCTTTGTTGCAGCGGCTATCAAGGATACGGCGAACTATTGGGCAAATACGGACGGAATGAGCATTCCGAATTCGAGTGCTCGATGCGGTTCATCGGCCCACGACGAGACCGCTCGACAGTAACAGCCGCCATGAGAAAGGCACATTCCACCAGAACTCGGCGAAGATTAACACACCTTGGTTTTGCACTTCGATCCTCCTGCTCCCGTTCATGACCGCGCATCAGCGACGCTTAGCCATGCGACGTGGTCCACTACCGGGACGTCAACGCACATTGTTTGGGCCTATGTTTGGGGCCTTTTGGGGAGGGTTCTGAAGTTCAACGATTATCTGCCACAGTGGAGTCTCGAGTCGAAGCTTCGATCTGCTGCTCAACGATTTGGCGCAAGGCAGTGTAGTCCAAGGCCCCGCTGTAAAAATGGCCGTTGACGAAGAAGCTTGGGGTACCGCTGAGCCCGAGCTTTACGCCCTCCTCGCGGTCGCGCTGTACGTCAGCCGATTCCGCTCCGGAATCCAGGCACTTCGCGAACTGGCTGCTGTCCAGATGGAGAACCACCGCGTCCTGCTTGAGCCTTTCGACGTCGAGCTGCTTACCGCGAAATAGTTCGTCATGATATTCCCAAAATTTGCCTTGTTTCCCGGCACAGCGAGCCCCTTCGGCGGCCTTTTGAGCATGCGAATGCATGGGCAGCGGGAAATCTTTGAAGACAAACGCCAACCTGTCTCGGAACTCGTCCTGGAGCTGTTTCAGGTCAGACGCTACCTTCTGACAATAAGGACACTCGTAATCGGCAAACTCAATCAAAGTTACGGCCGCGTGTTTGGGGCCTACGCTATAGGCATTCTCAAGATTCACGTTGGCGCTGGGCGCCGCAAGCTCGACGATCACATTACTTTGGGCGCGCAAGCCTTTCACATAGGCCGCGCGAGCTTTGTCGGTGCGCAGCTGTCGAATTTTCTCCAGAATCTTCACCCGGACCGTCTCGTATGGCTGATCGCTTTCCAAACCTTCATAGTAAACTCTCATCTGATCTTCGGTAGGATCCTGTACCTGGGACTTGATGTCGCGGTCGACCAGCTGGTCTACGGTAAGACCTTCATGCTTGGCTTTTTGTTGGAGGAGTCGCTTTTCAATTAAGTCCTCGAGCGCCTTTTTTTCGGCCTGATAATACTGATTGTGAGCTTGCAGTAGCTTTCCCGATTCTTCCTGCTCCAGATCCGCGACGGTCACCTTGGCCCCGTTCACTTCCGCCACCACGGTTGTATCGGTTTGGGTGAACGCACTGGCCGAGCCAAGCACTATGACCGCAGCGCTCAAGAGGATGCTTGCAAGTTTTTGTGAGTGCAACATGATATCTCTCCCCCTACGCAACTAGAAAACAAGATACGGACAAACATCTCGCCAGACAGCGAATTCAGCACCGCCTGGCGAGCCAGCCGACGATCAGGTTCGCTCTCGGTCGCCCAAAGCGACTGGTGAGAACAGAAAAACTAGCCGCCAGATCCGCAACTGCAGATGCCCGAGCCGCTGCCCTCCAGTTCGATGGCGTTGCAACCTGCATCGAGGGCTGTCACTTCACCCGCACTCAGAGCCGCCGGCTGCGATTCCCCTTCGGTGATCGTAAACTTGGAATCCTGAATGTGGGTGGCCCATGATTTCATGGAAGGCGTTGGCTTTAGCTTCGACGCATCTCCACACATGGACGACACGATCTTGATGGCTCCGTGGGTCAGTGTTTTGCCGGTGAGGGGGTTGCTGGTCAAATCTTTGTCGACAGAGAGTGTACGAATGCCATCCGGCGTGAGGGAGCAGCTGCAGCATTCGGACATCTCTTGAGAGTCATCGAACACATAGATATCCGCGCAGAGGGTGGCATAGGTGGAGCCCGGATTGATGATGCGAAGAGTGGCATCTGGAGCACCGGAAGTGTTGGCGTTGGCGAAGTAGTCGACCTTCAACGTGTCCGGGGGTATTACCTGAGAATTTCCTTGGTCTGCGGCTATTGCCGTCCCCAGAAGCACCGAAGCGACCACTGTACAGACGAGTAGCAGTTGGGTTTTGCGCATTTTTCCTCCTTCAGAATTGCGCCGTCGACGGGGGGAGAGTGTGACGCTGCGTGTGGCGCTCTTGGAACTCTAGCCTTCTGCCCAAGGTTTGCAATTCCCCGGGTTTACTAATGCGTATGCCCTAGTCCAAAGAATTAATCACAAGCTTAAGTCCGTGCATCCGGCACAACAATTTTCCCCGCAATTCCAGAGCGTGTGGAGACGCCCATCTTGATCATCACCAGCCGAACAAAGGCCTTCACCGTGTTGGGGCTGATCCCCATGTGGCCTGCAATCTCCTTGCTGGTCAGGCCTTGCAGCAGCAGTTTTACAGTTTCCTGTTCGCGTCCTGTCAAGCCGAATCGCTCGGAGAGCACTTTGAGGTTCGAGGCGCCCAATGACTTTCTTTCGAATGTAAGCACCAACGGGAGAGGTTTGGCGGATGAACCGTCGGCCCGAACCGTGAGAACGCAAGAACTGCACGAGTAGGTGCGCCGGGCTGACGCAAATTCCTTCACAAAAATGGTTCGCGAGCGCGCATGATGCTGCACCAGGTGCTGGCGGATTTTGCCGATAAGCCAAAGATCGGGTTTCCGAATTTGCTCGGTGCGTTCTGGAAACGCGAGGATCCGGATAGCTTCGTTATTGCACGCAATAAGATTCAGAGAGCTGTCAATAACGACAAGCCCTCGTTCGTCAGCTACGCATTTCACGTGGAGTCCCCCCTGCAGCAGGCACCGACCCCTCAGTCTGGTGATTGCTGCATTTTCTTCACCGAATGGATCCCAAGCGTCGCGTGCGCAGACATCAGTTTCGTATCACTGGCGATACGTGATCTTGCAGCTTACCCAAAGCTTAGGAATGAATGGGCGCACGCGACAGCCGGGGGAACGTGACCCTGCACAGCGGGGGAGACGAAGGTATTTTGTTCCCTATCAAGTTCTGTGTCAAGGCCGCACTTGTGGCTTACTCCATATGGATTAGCTCATTTGCAGTCGCCCAATCAGACTCCTCGCCGATTTTCGCGTTATGGAATTAGCGCGGTGTCGGCCGCGTCTGCGGAACAATTCATACTCTTTTTCTTTCTTCGCAAGAGTTCATGAACTCGTCTGCATCGGACGCAGTCAGCTTAGATCCGCTGTGGTTTTAGCGACAGCTACGCGCGTCTAGAGCACTCAATGTGGTCGCTCTCGATTTTCAGGTCACAGTGGTGAACGCGGTATCGGCGATTTTGCCACCGCCGGCTAGCTACGGTCGCGTGTCTCAAGGTTACTGTTGCCAGCCCCCTCCAAGTGCTCGATAGAGTTGCACGAGGCTCTGATACTCATTGCCGCGCGCTTGCGCGAGCGTAAGCTCTGCTGAAAAGAGCGAGCGCTGGCCGTCTAACACTTCGAGGTAGGTAGTAATGCCGCCGCGATAGCGTACGAGGGACGTATCGACAGAATCCTGGAGGTCCTTGACCGATGTCTCTTGCGCGACCCGGACCTCGTGGAGTTTCTGATAGCCGATTAATGCATCGGAAACATCTCCGAAAGCCTGCTGAATGGTTTGCCGGTAAGCGATGAGAGCCTGCCGGTCCTGCGATTGAGCAAGACGGAGGTTGCCCTTCAACGCGCCACCCGTGAAAATTGGCTGGCTCACCTGAGCGCCATAAGACCAGATTCCCAGTTGCGAACTCATCAAGCTTGAGAAGACGCTGCTCCTGCCCAAAGCTCCACCGCCGGAGCCGGTCAGTGCGATTTGCGGAAAGAACTGGGCCTTGGCAACTCCAATTTCGGCGTTTGCGGCAATCAAGTTCTGTTCAGCCTCGCGAATGTCGGGCCGCCGCTCGATGATTGTGGAAGGCAGTCCCGGCGGTACTTCTGGCGGGAGTGGTTGCTCGATCAACGGAAGGCCCCGCGCCACATCCTGCGGGTAATTGCCCAGCAGAATACTGATGGCGTCTTCCTCTTGAGCGATTTGCCGTTCCAGGTCAGGAACCTGGGCGTTCGCGGTGTCGAGGACTTGCTGAGCCTGGAGAACATCCAGCTTCGTGGCTACACCGTGGTCAAGGCGCAGCGTGGTCAGCTTGACCGAATCGATTTGGGTCTTGACTGTGTCATGCGTGATCTGGAGTTGCAGGTCAAGTTGCAAGAGTGCGAAGTAGTCGCTTGCAACATCGCTGACGAGGGTCAATATAACGGTCTGTCTTGCGGCATCAGTGGCGAGGAGCTCTGCGCGTGCCGCCTCCGTCGCGCGACGCAGGCGGCCGAACAAGTCCACCTGGAAGGCCGCGTCAGCGGTCAGAGTCAGAAAGTTGAACTTGCTTTGCCCAGTGGACTCTTTTCCCCCAGCAAAATTGCCGTTGCCTTGCACCTGGGGGAACAAGTTCGAGCGTGTGATCGCGAGCTGAGCTCGCGCTGCGTTGATGCGCTCTGTTGCAAGTTGCAAATCGTAGTTTTGCTTGAGTGCAGTGCGAATGAGCTCTTGTAACTTCGGATCCTGAAAGACCTGCCACCAAGGCAAATCCGCGTAAGAGGCGGCCTGAGCCTGAAGCTGGGGAGTCGCTTGCAGATCACGATACGTGGGGGGAGTCTGAACCAACGGCCGATGGTAATTGGGGCCGACCTTGCAACCGGCGAACATGCCACAGATCAAGACCACGATCAGCAATTTTGTGAGCTTCATGTTACGCAGCTCCACCTGTTTTTCCCAACCGGCCGTGCTAGCGCGCATCTCAATCTCCGGGCTGCGGGCTGGGCGTTCCCGGCAGCATTCCGGGAGCGGGTTCCTTACCCGCGCCGGACCATTTCTCTACCACATAGAAAATGGCAGGCACGAAAAAGATGCCAATCGCGCTGGCGGCCATCATTCCGCCGATAACCGTGGTTCCCATGATTTGTCGAGCGACCGAACCCGCGCCGCTCGCAATCCATAGCGGGACGCACCCAAGAATGAACGCGAAGGAAGTCATGAGGATGGGCCGCAGCCGAAGCTTGGCGCCTTCAAGTGCGGCCTCCGAGAGCGACTTTCCATGCTCATACTGATCCTTCGCGAACTCCACGATCAGAATCGCGTTTTTGGCCGCGAGCCCGATCAGCATGATTAATCCGATCTGCGAGTAAATATCGCCCTCGATTTGAACCATGAAAGGAGGCAAGAACGCACTTAGGATTACGCGGCGAAGCCATAGAATGAAAAACGCTCCAAAGATCGCTACCGGCGTACTGAGTAGCACACTGAAAGGCAACGACCAGCTTTCGTAAAGCGCGGCTAGAATCAAAAAGACAAAAAACAACGAAAGCCCGAAGATTACGAAGGGTGGCACACCCTGCCGCGCCTTCTGCTCCTGGAACGACATCCCGGAATAGTCGAAGCCCATCTCACGCGGCATCGTCTGTCTGAAGACCTCTTCCAGAGCGGCGCTAGCCTGGTCGGCGCTATAGCCAGGCGCTGCGCTACCGTTGATCTGCGCCGAACGGAACTCATTGAAGCGCATGGTAAATTCCGGGCCCAGGCGGGGCTTGATGGTGGTGAGTGTGGAGACGGGGACGTTTTCTCCCTTGTTGTTGCGGACATAGAATTGTCCAACATTCTCTGCCTTCGCTCGGTCTTCTCCTTCCGCTTCGATGTACACCTGCCATTGGCGGCCAAAGCGATTGAAGTAATTAATGAAATAGCCGCCCATGAAAGCCTGGATCGTGCGATAGACATCGTTGAGGTTCACACCTTGCTTGAGTACTTTGTCGCGGTCTACATCGACAAACTTCTGTGGGACACTGGGCAGAAAGGTAGTGCTCAAGCCCGCGATCTCAGGACGCTTGCGAGCGGCCTCCATGAAGGTTCCCAGATTTTTTGCCAGGAATTCAACGTCCCTGCCGGCGCGATCTTCGAGCACAAATGTGAAACCGCCCGCAGTGCCAACCCCTGGAATGGCAGGCGGCGAGAAACTGAAGGCAATTGCCGCCGGCAACTTACTCAGTTGCTGGTTGAGATGCGCCTTGATCGCTTGAAATTGTTCGGCTCTTGTCTTACGGTCATCCCAGGGTTTGAAGGTCACAAAGAAGAATGCGTTGTAACTGGTACGAACAAAACTGAGCAAACTAAAGCCTGGGACGCTGGTCGAATATTGAATCCCGGGAGTATTGCTCAGAATTTTTTCGACTTCCGCCACGACTTGCGTGGTACGTTCCAAGGAAGCTGCGTTTGGCAGTTGCAGGTTGATGTAGCAATAACCTTGGTCTTCGTCTGGTAAAAAGCTCGAGGGCACGCGATTGGCGAAGAATCCGGCCGCGATGCTGAAGGCCACCAGCAGTACAGCAACCACAACCGTTTTTTGGAGTAGCACTCCGCTCCACCGGACATATCCATCAGTAGCCCGATCGAAAACTCGGTTGAACCAATCGAAGAATCTTCTTAAGAGCCCGCGGCTGGGCTGCTTGGGCTTAAGAAGCAGAGCGGCCAGCGCGGGACTCAGGGTAAGAGCATTGAACGCCGAAAGCAGCACGGAAATCGCAATCGTTACCGCGAACTGTTGATACAGCCTGCCGGTGATGCCCGGGATAAAGGCCGTAGGCACGAACACGGCGGAGAGAACCAGAGCAATGCCAACGACCGGGCCAGATAGTTCTTCCATGGCCTTCAATGCCGCTGCCTTCGGCGTCATGCCCTCCTCGATGTGCCGTTCGACGCCCTCGACTACGACGATGGCGTCGTCCACAACCAGACCGATCGCCAGCACCAGGCCAAACAGAGAAAGCGTATTGATAGAAAACCCGAACAGCGGAAACAGTACGAACGTGCCCACCAACGAAACCGGCACGGCAAGGAGCGGAATCAGCGTTGCGCGCCACCCTTGCAAGAAGAGATAGACAACAAGAATCACGAGCGCGAGCGCGATCAGCAGGGTTTCAACAATTTCCTTCATGCCCTGTGTGACCGCGCGGGTTGTATCCAGCGCAACGGCGTAATCGATGTCTTCGGGGAAGCTTTGCTTCGTCTGCGCCATCAAGTTCTTGATGCCGTTAGCCGCATCCACCGCGTTTGACCCCGGCAACTGGTAAGCGGCAATGATGGCGCTCGGCTTTCCATTGAAACGGCCTTTGACGCTATAGTCCTGGGATCCCAGCTCGATTCGCGCGAGATCGCGAACGCGGACGATCCCGCCATCGGGGGTTTCACGAACCACAATTCTGCCGAATTCTTCGGGGGACAGGAGGCGGCCCTGCGCGAGAACCGCGTAAGTAAATTCCTGCCCCTTGGGGGCAGGCTCGCCGCCTGCCTGACCCGCCGGGTTCACTGTGTTTTGCGCTTGAATGGCGCTGATAATGTCCGGTACGGTGATGCCGAGCTTGGCTAACGTATCCGGTTTTACCCAGAGCCGCATCGCGTATTGCCCCGCGCCGAAGACCTGCACGTTGCCAATGCCCTGCGAACGCGTGATCGGATCGACGAGATTGATGTACGCAAAATTCGCCAGGAAGTTGGCATCATAGGTTCCGTGAGGGGAGTAGAGCGCGAACAACATGAGCGGAGCCGTAACCGACTTTCGAACCGTGATTCCGTAGTTAGTGACGTCCGGTGGGAGCTGCGAAGCCGCCTGCGTTTCGCGTGATTGCGCGAGAATCAGGTCCGTATTCGGATCGGTCTTGACGTCGAAATCCACAATCAGCGTGGTGTTCGAGTTGCCGGTCGCGTTCAGCGAGTACATATAGTTCATGTTGTCAACGCCATTCATCTGCTGCTCGATGGGCGTGGCAACGGCTTGCTCCAGGGTTTGCGCGTCCGCTCCGACGTAGGTAGCCAGGATTTGGATCTCCGGCGGAGTGATGTTGGGGAACTGGGCGACCGGCAAAGTCAGGATGGTGAGCGTGCCCACCATCACCATGATGATGGAGATCACTATCGCGACGATGGGACGGTTGATGAAGAACTTCGACATCGAACTATCTGTCCTTGTTTTCCGTGCCGAACGGCTTTGGATTCACGAGTGCGCCAGTACGTACTTTTTGCACGCCTTCCGCGACGACTTGTTCTCCGGCATGCAGCCCGTCCGCGATAATCCACTGGGTACCGACACGGTCGCTGACCGTTACCGTACGAATGCCGACTTTGTTGTCGCTGCCTACCACCGCAACCTGGTAGCCGCCCTGGAGTTCTGAAACCGCACGCTGGGGAACGAGGAGCGCGTCATGTTGGGTCGAGATAACCGCGCGCACTTTGGCATAGCCGCCGGGCCGCAGAACATTTCCCGGATTAGGGAACAGCCCGGCGAGCCGAATGGCGCCGGTACTCTCATTGACTTGGCGGTCCGCAAAGTAGAACGTGCCCTCGCGGGCATAGGTCGAGCCGTCCGCCAAAATCAGTTGAAGGTGCAAAGCTTTGCCCGCCGCTTCGCTACTGATCTCCGTCGGAAAGCGCTTCCGCCATGCCAGATATTGTGGCTCGCTGGCGGTGAAATAAACTTTGATCGGGTCCACGGTGGAAACCGACGTTACAACCCCGCTAGCTGGGGTGACGAGTGCCCCGACTTGAAGTTGGGCTTGTCCCGCGATGCCGTCGATCGGAGCGACGAGGCGGGTGAACTCTAGATTAATTTTCGCGGTTTCAACAGCGGCCTCGTAGGTCCTGATTTGCGCCTTCGCCGTTTCCACAGTAGCGATTGCCGCAAGGTTGTTCTGCACGGCATTGTCGAGATCCTGCTGGCTGGCCGCCTGCTCCTTTGCCAGAGGGGTGTAACGTGTCACATCAAGTTGAGTACGGCCTTGCACGGCCTGGGCATTAGCCAGCGAGGCCTTGGCTTGGGCTAGTTGGCCTTGGGCCTGGTCAAGCGCCGCCTGAAATGGACGTGGGTCAATCTGAAAAAGAAGCTGACCTTGCTTGACGAACGCGCCCTCCTGGTAACCTTGTTTTGATAGGTATCCGGTGACCTGCGCCCTAACGTCGGCGTTGACTAGTCCGTCGAGAGTGCCGATCCATTCCCCGTAAATGGGAACATCTTCTTGCTGGACCTTGACCACTTCGACATCCGGCGTAGCGCCCGGCATCGCACCCAACGCGTGCTTGGATGGGCGAGCAGCTCCGATGATCAACCCAATCACGATCAAGCAAAGGAGTCCGCCAATTAAAAGCTTGCGTTTCGAGATCTTGATCATGCTCATCTCCGGCAACCCGCTCCCTAATATAGAGGAGCGATCTTTCGTTGCTTCAGCCCGCCAATGCCCACGTCTCGTTGAACGGGCTAACCCGTCAATTTAAGGCGACGACATCGATCGATAAAATCAAGAGAACATGCTCGTGGAACAACCCTTGAGCAACAAAATTTGATGAGAAGGGTTGGACGATGGACTCAAAACAAGTTCCATGCCATTTGACGCCGCTCACGATTGACCCTTCTATACCTGCCCACAGCGCTACAGTACAAATTCATAATCCAGGCCTGATACGGTTTGAAAGTGAACTGGGTGGCTGGGTTCGTCCCGAGTTTTTTCTCGTTTGAGGAAGTGGCTGTCCACGTTTCTCTCCTCAGAATCATCTCTTGCATGGCCAAATCCTACTGGGATGGGTGACCCTAAAAAGCGGTTGAGGCCGCCATTGTCCTCCCAGGAAGGCTAAGCGTCAATTGACGCCGTCGTTCCGGAATCAAGTCATTCTGGAAAAGCCAAAACAAAACTGCATTGACCAAACCAACCGCCGCCAGACCGGGGTGACGTAGTGGACTCTGATGCTAAGCGTCTGCGATTCTGGAGCCGGCTTGGTCGTGCTCCCACGCCTCTGCGAGCTCACTCTCAGGAACCGGTCGGATGTCCGGATTCTGCATGATCACGCGCGCACAGGTGTTCCATCGCAGAATAGCATCGTCGTTTCCGGGTATCGCAAAATTCATAGCCTTCTCATAGTGATCCATTGCCTCCCGCAGCGCGTGATATGCAGATGCGCCGGCTCCAGCGCCGCGGTGGCGAATGCGCGCATTTCCGAAACGCTCCCAGATGATGCCCTGGTAGTAGGCCCGCTCGTAGTCGCCCTTGATCTGTGCAAGAACCTCTTGTGCGGCTTTCACGTGTACATCAGAATCGAATTGGTCGGTTCGCGCGAGCAGAAGCGAAATCAGCGCCTGCTGATGGTCGGGCACGATGGCCAGAATATCGAGGCAAATGCTTTCCGCAAGACTAGGTTCATTCAAGAGTCTGTAGCGCTCCACCTTCGCAAGCGCTTCGGGGATACTCTGCACTGAAATGGATTTCAGTTCGAAATGCATAACGTCTCCTATCTTTTAGAATTGCTGAATACCCGGAACAGTTTCGACAGCGGATCGAAGAAGCGATCCACGACGCGCTCCTTGAGCGGGATGATGGCGTTGTCGGTGATCGTGATGTTTTCAGGGCAAACCTTGGTACAGCACTTGGTGATGTTGCAGAGACCGACGCCAAATTGCTCTCTCAGATCTTCCACGCGATCTCCCTCGTCCAACGGATGCATTTCGAGCGCGGCCGCATACACCAGAAATCGCGGGCCGATGAATTCCTCGTGCATGTGATGGTCGCGCAAGACGTGGCAGACATCCTGGCAGAGATAGCACTCGATGCACTTTCGAAACTCCTGCACCCGTTCGACATCCTCCTGGGCAATGCGCCAGGTGCCATCGGGCGCGTCGGGCTGCCGTGGTTGGAACTTCGGGATGCGCTTCTTGACCTCGTAGTTCCACGACACATCCGTGACCAGATCCCTCATGTGCGGAAATGCCTTCATGGGCTCGACGGTCACAGGCTTGTCCAATTGGAGCGTGTTCAGCCGGGTCATGCACATCAATTTCGGCATGCCATTGATTTCGGCCGAGCACGAGCCGCATTTCCCCGCCTTGCAGTTCCAGCGAACCGCAAGATCGCCCGCCTGTTCCGCCTGTATTTGATGCACGGCATCGAGGACCACCATGCCCGCTGAGACTTCTGTAGTGTAGTCCTGGAACCTCCCCTGGCCTTTTTCCCC
>Ga0210406_10000085_pt1 | contig 141497 bp, 121 predicted proteins | sample IncBWC30MmetaG_FD_155454 | JGI IMG/M metagenome (GOLD analysis project Ga0210406, IMG submission 155454) | Forest soil microbial communities from Barre Woods Harvard Forest LTER site, Petersham, Massachusetts, United States - Inc-BW-C-30-M | ecosystem: Environmental > Terrestrial > Soil >... | reverse complement strand
AACACCCGCTCGGTCGAAACCACTTGGAGGCAGATCGGAACACTCATCAACCGCTTCACGCCGGCCGAGTGCGCCAACTACCTCACAAATGCCGGATATGCTTCAGTATGAGTGGATCACGCTCTAGTGGTCTGATTCCAACACTTCGTACCCAAAATTGTCATGGCCCGCCGCAGAGCGGGCCACCCAAACGAGACCGCTCAGAGCTTAAATTCAGCGCGCGGACGCGCGCTGGCTGGGTGGCCCCGTTGGGGCCATGACATTATTTGGTTTTCAATTCTTGGAACTGGGCCACTAGAGAAAATTGTATTCCGTGAACAGCCTCGATAGGTCACCGTTCCATTCGGTCCGCCATCGGCGGAGCAATTCCTCGGCGCGCGTGTAGCCGCGTTCGACAAGATCATTGAGCGGCTGAAGAAATCCTTCCTCGGTGGTGCCGATCGCATCTTCCTTCGCGCGGCTGCGAAGACCGGCTTGCGAAATCTCCAGCATGTCGCGCGCCAGATCGCACAATGTCCGGCCGCGGAACGGCGTATTGAAGGCGAGCACCGGAACCGCGGCGCGCATCGCCTCGCGCTCTTCGCGTGTCCAGTCCTTCACCAGATCCCATGCCGCATCGAGCGCTGTCGAATCATACAGGATGCCGACCCACAGAGCGGGCAGGCCGCAGATCCGACGCCACGTGCCTCCATCGGCGCCGCGCATTTCAAGAAAATGCTTCAGCCGTGCTTCGGGAAAGATCGTGGTGAGATGATCGGCCCAATCGGAGAGCGAGGGCTCGATGTCCTTCAATTCCGGAATGCGCCGGGACAGGAAATCGCGGAAGCTCTTGCCTGCCACGTCGATATAGCGCCCATCGCGATAGACGAAGTACATGGGCACATCGAGAGCGTAGTCGACGTAGCGCTCGTAGCCGAATCCATTCTCGAATACGAAGGGCAGCATCCCCGCGCGCTGATTGTCGACGTCGGTCCAGATCTGACTGCGATAGGAAAGAAAACCGTTAGGCTGGCCTTCGCGGAAAGGAGAATTCGCGAACAGGGCCGTGGCCACCGGCTGCAGCGCGAGCGCCACGCGGAATTTCTTCACCATGTCGGCTTCGTCGGCGAAGTCGAGATTGACCTGCACTGTGCAGGTGCGAAACATCATTTCGTGGCCGTAACCGCCGACCTTGGGCATGTAGCGCCGCATGATCGCGTAGCGGCCCTTGGGCATCTGGTCCACGTCGTCGAGCCGCCAGGTCGGCGCAAATCCGAGCCCCAGAACGCCGGCGCCGATTTCGGCCGCAACCTCGCGCACTTGCGTCTGATGCGTGTTCACCTCCGCGCAGGTTTGATGCAGCGATCTGAGCGGCGCGCCGGAAAGCTCAAACTGTCCGCCCGGCTCCAGACTGATCGAGGCCGCGCCTTGCGAAAGTCCGATGATGTGGTCGCCCTCCATCACCGGTTCCCAGCCAAAACGGCGCATGCCTTCGAGGAGCGCGCGAATGCCCGGCCGGCCCGAGTAGGTGAGCGGCATGTGGGTCGCGAGGTCGTAGACGAATTTCTCGTGCTCGGTGCCGATGCGCCATTGCGCGCGCGGCTTGCCGCCGTACTCCAGATATCGCACGAGATCGTCGCGCGACTCTATCGGTCCGCCCGCGGATTGGGGGATCGACATCGACGGTCCTCCTGGATTCCCCCTCGTAGGGATCAGCCCGTGAAAGTTATCAAGCGGGCTGACCGCGTATGTAGGCGCGGCGTCGCGCCCCGGCAAGCGGGGCTCACTTGCCGCCATTGCCACAAAGCCCACAAACGTGATTTGATTTGCCGGTACGGTTCGAGGAGTTCCGCCATGACATCGAGGATCATGCCTGCCGTCGCTTGCGCGGCCCTTCTTTGTTCGGCCGCGCCATGCTGGTCCCTGCAGATTGTGACATTGCGGCAGCCCGTTGATGGCAGCACGCCCTATCAAGGCATGGACAATCCGGGGCAAACCAACTTCTCGAACGATCAAGGCGCCACGACGGACAACAGCCTCGGCCACTTCCATTTCAGCGTGTCATCCGATCCGGGATTTCCCAACGATCCGGGCTATTACTACCGGCCCGGTGGTTCCTCGCGACCGGGCTACGGCACGTCGAACCGGCCGGGCTCGGAATTCTACAATCAGGGCTATCCCATCCCCCACTGAGCCTCCCCGCGCCACCGGTCCGCGAGAAGCGCGGCCGGAGCGTAAGCTTCAGCGGTGACCCGTCTCCCGGTGTCCGTTCAGCGCCTGCCACACTGCCAGTGCCGCCAGTGCCGCCGTGTCGGCGCGGAGAATGCGCACGCCAAGTGACGCGGGCACCGTCGCGGGTTGGGCGTGAATCATTGTGCGTTCGGACTCGTCGAAACCACCTTCCGGCCCGGTCAGTACCGCCCACGACCCGGCTGAGGCACGCGAAAGCGCTTCCAGAATCGGCGGACCTCCTGTTTCGTCGCAAAAGAGCAACTGCCGGTCTCGCGGCCAATTTGCGAGCAGCCCCGCAAGATCGAGCGGCTCACGGATTTCGGGCACGGTCAGCCGCCCGGACTGCTCCGCGGCTTCGATTGCGTTGGCCCGCATGCGCTCCGTGTTCAGGCGATGCACAATGGTTCGGCGTGTGTATACAGGCTGCAACACCGATACGCCCAGCTCGGTCGCCTTTTGCGCGAGATAATCCGCTGGCGTCTTCTTGATCGGCGCGAAGACCAGCCAGAGATCGCAATCGGCTTTCTGTTCCGCGGTCCGGCGCTCGCAGACAAGTGTGCAGTCGCGTCGCCCCGCTTCGTCGATCCGCGCCAGCCATTCGCCGTCGCACCCGTTGAACAACCGCACGCGGTCTCCAGCATGTGCGCGCATGACGTGCAGGAGGTAGTGCGCTTGCGGGGCACTCAAAACGACGCGCGCGCCTTCACACAACGCCGCCTCCACGAACAGCCGCACCTTGCCGCCGGCCGATGCGAGTTCGCGATCTGGCATGTGTCCCGACCTCTCTTTTCCTCCCCCAGCGTGGGGGGTGGAAAGTAAAACACGCGTGTCAAACAATTTCAGCCGTGACACATTCCAATGATGAGACCAGCCTCGCATCCTACCCTGCCAGCAGATGCGGTTCCTCACAGTTGGGTGGATGGGTCACCTCAACTTGTGCAGCCTTATCTGCGTTTGATGCGGCTCGACCGGCCGATCGGTGCAACCCTTTTGTTCCTGCCCTGCATCTTCGGTCTCGCCGTGGGCGCGGCAGTGCAACATCGCGGCTTCGGTTCTGCGGGCGATCTCACGCTGCTCATGCTGTTTGGCCTTGGCTCGATCGTCATGCGCGGCGCCGGTTGTACCTACAACGACATTGTCGACCACGACATCGACGCGAAAGTCGCCCGCACGCGCGGGCGCCCCATTCCTTCGGGCGCGGTCAGTGTCCGCGCCGCCTGGATCTTTCTCGCGCTTCAATGTGCGGCGGGGCTCGTCATCCTGCTTCAACTCAATCCGTTCTCCATCGCGCTCGGTGCCGGCTCGCTCGTCCTTATCGCTCTCTATCCGTTCATGAAGCGGGTGACATGGTGGCCGCAAGCCTGGCTCGGACTGACTTTCAACTGGGGCGCGCTGCTTGGCTTTTCGGCCGAGACTGGATCGCTCGCCCTTCCTGCCTGCCTTCTCTATGCCGGCTGTTTCTTCTGGACACTCGGCTACGACACGATCTACGCCCATCAGGACGCAGAGGACGACGCGCTGGTCGGCGTCAAATCGACGGCACGCCTGTTCGGCGAGCGCTCGCGTCCGTGGATCGCGGCATTCTATGCATGTGCGATCGCCTGCATCGGCACCGCAGTATGGTTGTCCGTAGCGCAAACATGGGCGGCGCTTCTGTTGGTTCCTGCAGGCTTGCACTTTCTGCGGCAAGTGCGCAGGCTCGACCAGGGCAACTCCACACGCTGTCTGACGATTTTCCGCTCCAACCGCGATGCAGGACTCCTCGTAGGCGCAGCCGTGGTAGCCGCAAGCTATGTACACTGAGAGAGAAGGTACAAAATGGCTTAGCGCGGGCGACGCACGGGATGCGCGGAGGACGCGGTGGAAGAAGAATCGCGCGGCGAGGGCGCGCAAGCTCTGCGTCCACTGCGCATCCTCTGCGTCCTCTGCGCTAAATGCTTTCTGTGAAAGGAAATCCCCATGTCCCAGTTCGTTGCGCCGCAATCCATCGTCGCGCTAGTGCTGTATGCGCTGTGGGCGATTGCCCTGGTGCTGATGGTCGCCGCCGACCGCGTGCTCATGGTGATCCGTGGCGAAGCGAAAGCGAACAGCTTCACCCCGGGCGTGCCGCATGGCAGCGATTCCTACTGGCGCATCAATCGCGCGCATCTGAACACGCTCGAAAACCTGCCGATCTTTGCGGCGATCGTGTTGTGCGGCTGGGTCGTGGGCATGGAAACCGCGACGTTCAACCGGCTCGCCATGGTCGTCGTCGTTGCGCGCATTGTTCAATCCGCTATCCACATCGCGTCGGGATCGGTTGCCGCGATTACTTTTCGCTTCACAGCCCTTGCCGTTCAGCTCATCTGCGAAATCTGGATGGCAATCCTGCTGCTCAGTGCGGGCGGTCTTTTCTGAGCGAAACTGACGATGCGCCCTCTTTGCGATGTCTGCCGGGGCGCGTAAAATGCACGGTCCCTGGAATAAAGCGGTGCACCGATCCGTCAAGAATATCGGGCACCATTGTTACGACCGAAACATGATGGATGGGCATCCTGCGGAGTTTATCCGCGCCAATACCGAGCTTGCCGCGCCGCCTCTCGTTCCCGAGATCGACCTGCATCTCGCGACCGAAGTTGTGCCGTTATGGCGCAAGACGGAAGAGGAATTGCAGTTGGAAGGCGTGCCGCCGCCTTATTGGGCGTTTGCCTGGGCTGGCGGCCAGGCGCTGGCGCGGTACGTGCTGGACCACCGCGAAACGGTAGCCACCCGGGCCGTACTCGACCTTGGCACGGGTTCGGGCCTTGTCGCCATTTCCGCCGCAAAGGCGGGCGCGCGGAGCGTGCTGGCCGCCGACGTCGACGATTTTGCCGCCGCCGCGATTGCGCTGAATTGCTGGGCAAACGGCGTAAGCTGCGTGACGCGCCGGCCGGCCGCGGAATGTCCGGCGGTCGCCAGGCGGGGCGAAAAAGTAGAGATCACCACCGACGACGTGATCGGACACCGATGCGCCTGGGATGTCATTCTGGTGGGGGACATGTGTTACGAGCGGCCGCTCGCCGAGCGCCTGCTCGAATGGCTCAGCCAGTGCACGAGAGGCGGCGCGCAGGTCTTTCTGGGTGATCCGGGCCGCGCTTATTTTCCGGAAAGCGGAACGGTCCGGCTTGCGACCTACCGAGTGCCAACCTCCCGCGAACTGGAAGACCGCGAAATCCGTGAGACAAGCGTCTTTCGGCTGGCCCCGTCGAGTGGCGCGCCACTGAGTCTCGGCGGCCCTTGACGCCAGTGCCCGAGGATGGTTTCATGAGAACAAAGGGGGAACTTACCAATGCCAGCAGACGGCTTTCTCGACTACATCGAACTTCCCGGGCCCGACATTCCCGCAACGAAGCGGTTCTATGGCTCGCTCTTCGGCTGGACCTTCACCGATTACGGGCCGGAGTATGTTGCCTTCGACTCCGCCGGACGCCAAGGCGGCTTCAATGCCGAGCGGAAAGTTGTGGCGTCGGGCGGACCGCTGATCGTCCTCTACGCGGCCGATATCGACGCAATGGAGACCAAGGTTCGCGAAACCGGCGCGGAAATCATCTCTCGCGAAAAGTTCGAAGGCGGCCGGCGATTCCACTTCCGCGATCCCAACGGCAACGAGATCGCGGTGTGGACGAAGGCGTAAGGCCGTTTCGGATTCAATTACTCACCTATTTTTGTCATGGCCCGCGCAAGCGGGCCACCCAGTTGGGTGCGACGTGTGCTCGACGGTAACGTCTGGGTGGTCCGGTCTCCGCTGTCGCGTCGCCGGGCCATGACAATAAATTTCTTGATTCACGACTGAAATGCGGTGTTGCAGCTAATGCGGCAGTTCCATTGGAGCGGGCTCGATGCCCAGTGCAGGCTGGCCTTTGCCCAATCTGGAATTCCAGTAGCCGAACAACGCGTAGATCAGCGCACCGATCAGGATGTAGCTCGTCAGAATGTACAACGCGACGGGATCGCGCTGAAATTTCGCGTCGGGGGAACCAAACATCGATCCGAGCAGATCCTTCCCGATTCCCTTGCTGACGATGTCGAGAAGAATGGGTCCCACCATGAAGATGAGGCAGGCGAGCGCGCCGAGAATGGGCGTCAACGGATAGAACGGCACCTTGAACGGACGCGGAAGGTCGGGCTCGTTGCGACGCAGATAGATGACGCTGATGCAGACGATCGAAAAAGCCAACGCCGTTCCCAAACTCACGAGATCGTTCAACACCGTCAGCGGCAGCGTCGCCGCACCCAGTGCGATGGTGGAACCCAGGAGAATTGTGCCGGCCGCAGGCGTTTTGAGTCGCGGATTGATGCGGCTGAAGATTGCCGGGATCAGGCCGTCTTTCGCCATCTGGTAGAAGACGCGGGTCTGTCCGTAGCAGAGAACGAGCATCACCGAGGTGAGACCGGTGAATGCTCCCACCTTGATGAGGAAAGAGAAGAGATTGAGGTTCCCCGAGGGCGAAAGCGGCCAATGCACGATCGCCCACACCGGATTCATGCGGTCCACGGCGATGGCGATCGGGTCGGGGACTCCGAGCTTGCGGAACGGGACGACGCCGGTCATCACGGCCGCCACGGCCATGTAGATCACCGTGCAGGCGACGAGGGAGCCGAGAATTCCGATCGGCAGGTCTTTCTGCGGATTGCGCGCTTCGCCTGCCGCAGTCGAAACCGCTTCGAATCCGATATAGGCGAAGAAGATCAGCGAGGCGGCGCGGAAGATGCCCAGCCAGCCATAGTGGAATCCGCCTTCGTTGGCCGGAATGAAAGGCTTCCAGTTTGCCGGGTCGATATAGGCAAAGCCGATAATCACAAAGGCGACGAGAACCGACACCTTGATGACGACGATGACGTTGTTGACCTGCGCCGATTCCTTCACGCCGATCACGAGCAAGGTCGTGACGATGCCGATGCCGATCGCGCCCACGAGATTGACACTGGGGACGAAATTCAGAACGCCGCTTTTGTACTGCAGCGCGGAATGCGACAGCGTCGCCGGAACGTGAATGCCAAAATCGCCGATCAGGCTCAGCACATAGCCGGTCCATCCGGCGGCCACCGTCGACGCGGCGACGCCGTATTCGAGCAGCAGCAGCCAGCCCATCGCCCAGGCGAAGACTTCGCCAAGGGTGACATAGGAGTAGGTGTAAGCAGAGCCCGGGACGGGCATCGTCGACGCCAGTTCGGCGTAACACAATCCCGCAAGCGCGCAGGCAATGCCCGCGACTACAAACGAAAGCAGGACGGCCGGCCCGGCAAAGTTGGCAGCCGCGGATCCGGTGATCACGAAGATTCCCGCCCCGATGATGCAGCCGATCCCGAGCGTGACGAGATTGAAGGGACCGAGCGTCCGCTTCAGTTCGGAACGGGCGAATTCGGCGCGGACGTGATCGACAGGCTTGCGCGCAAGCAACCGTCCACGGACCATGATAAAGCTCCCTTCGACGCGCCCGACTCGTGGGCGCTTTGCAAGCAAGCCTAGAACCAGCCAAACCGTCCGGCAAGCAACCGCCCTGGCGAGTAGTCGACCTTGAAATCTACGACGGCCGAGGGGGCATGTACTCTTCGAAAAATGCCAAGTCGACGGCAAAGGCGGTGCGTATTCCAAGCCCCAGTTCTGCCAGTAACGAAATTAGAGCATCTAAATCGACCATCTCAATCGGAACCGCCCCATCTCGAGTGGCCTCGCGCTTTGCTTCCGTACTGAAATTACTTGTCGCAAGGAAAATTCCACGATCAGCGCGCCCATTCATGCTTCCGCGAAATTCTCGGATATAGCTTGGCGAAATTTGGTCAGTATACCGCTTGCACTGGAACAGCACGCGATCAGACACAAGTTTGTTAATCCTGAGGGTACCGTGTCCGTCGATGCCGCCATCGCCGCTGCGACCAGTGACAACAACTTCCTCAAATCCCACTTCTCGCAGAATGCGCTGACAAAGCCTCTCAAACCCTTTTGGGGAAAGTGATCTTAATGTTTTTGCCATTTGTTCCCGAAAGGTGTCATCGCCCTGCGCCTGTTCGTCCGGGGGCGACCGTTCGTCAACAGCAGCGACAATCGACTCGGTAGCGGCTCGGCCCCCTTTGAAGGCCTGTTGGACCTGCTGAAAAATGCGAAGCGCGCCCGCGTGATCGGGTCGAGCCCGTCGGCCAGCCTCGGTCAACGCCCAAACCCCGCGGCGGGATGTATCAATGAGTCCGGATTTGGCGAGATAAAATCTCGCCCAAGCGACTTCATTAGCGAAATGGGATTGACCGTTCTTGTTGGTTCGATTCAGTTCGGCTTCTGGAATCTTGAGACGCGCAGCAATCTTTTCTGTCACCTCCTTCGGCCTGCCGCTGTCGCCTAACTCCCGCAACACATCAAGAGCCGGTATGAACAACCTCACGAATTCCGGACCACTTTTCCCTCTCGACACCGTTTTGCTCCCCTTCGAAGCGAGACCTGGGCGATAGTATTCCAGAAACTGAGCTGCGTTGAGCCATTGCAACCTTCGCGCATCTGGTCGCCCACCCGGGCCGGTATTCAAATCATGACTCTACCCCGCGACTCGACGTTTGGCGCGCCGGTGGGGTTCGTTTATGTTGGCCGACATCAACAGGGGCAGGAGCACAAATGGCGAGCGATGTCGCTGCGTTGACTCAACCGGAATCCGTGATCGCTGAAGCGCATGAACTGAAGCGCGCGCTTGGGCCGATCAACCTTATTCTGATCGGGATCGGCTCAATCATCGGCGCGGGCATTTTCGTCATCGCGGGCACCGCCGCGGCCGAACATGCCGGGCCTGCAGTTCTGGTCTCCTTTCTGATCGCGGGGCTGGGCTGCCTGTTCGCGGGGCTGTGCTACGCAGAGTTCGCCTCGATGATCCCCGAATCGGGGAGCTCCTACACCTATGCCTACGCCACGATGGGCCGCTTCATGGCCTGGTTCATCGGCTGGAACATGGTGCTCGAATATGGCGTCTCGGCCTCCACCGTCGCGGTCGGCTGGTCGGGCTATTTCGCGAGTCTCCTGCAAAATATCGGTGTCGCCCTCCCCGCCGCCTTCGCCAACGCGCCGCTCGCAGCGACGGGATTTCACGACATGCACTGGACGGGCGCAATCATCAACTTGCCCGCCGTGGTGCTGATTGCGGCATTGACGGTCTTCCTGATTGTGGGCGTCCGCGAGTCCGCAACCTTCAACGGCGCGATGGTTCTGGTGAAGACGAGCATCGTGCTGCTTGTGATCCTGTTCGGCCTGCCGCATGTGCACTTCGCCAATCTCAAACCGTTCATGCCGCCAAACCAGGGCACGTTCGGCAAGTTCGGCGTCAGCGGCATTCTCGCCGCCTCGGGCATGATCTTCTTCGCCTATATCGGCTTCGAAGCCGTTTCGGTCGCGGCGCAGGAGGCAAAAAATCCCCGCCGGGATCTGCCGATCGGGATTCTGGGGTCGCTCGGCATCTGCACCGTTCTCTATATTTTGATGGCGATCGTGCTTCTCGGAATTACCGACTGGCGCACGCTCGATGTGCCCAATCCCGTTTCCTTCGCGACCGGCAAGATCGGCTCGCTTTCCTGGCTCGTGCCGCTGATCAATATCGGCGCGGTGGTCGGCCTCGCCTCCGTGGTGTTCGTCTCGCTGTACGGCCAGTCACGCGTCTTCTATTCGATGGCACGCGACGGGTTTTTGGGAAAAGTCTTCGCCACCGTGCATCCGCGCTTTCACACGCCTCATATCGGCACCATCATCATTGGCGTGGCGGCAGGATTGGCGGCGGCGGTTCTGCCACTCGACATCCTGGCCGATCTCGTCTCGATCGGGACATTGCTCGCCTTTGTCGCGGTCTGCGGCGGGATCATGATCCTGCGCCGCACCACGCCGCTTGCACGGCGCCCGTTCCGCACGCCCTTCGTGTGGTTCGTCGCGCCCGCCGGCATCGTCATCTGCAGCGTGATGATGTTCAGCCTCTCCGATGCCACATGGGTACGGCTGGTGCTCTGGACGGCGATCGGGCTGCTCATCTTCTTCAGCTATGGCGTCTGGCACGCGGCGCCGTGGAAGTGGAAAGTGAAGAACGAAGCGTGATGGACACGCGCGTGCTCTGCTTTTTTATTGTCATGGCCCGCGCAAGCGGGCCACCCAGATGATAGCGCTCCACTGGTTCACTCAGCGCGCGGACGCGCGCTGGCTGGGTGGCCCGGTCAAGCCGGGCCATGACAATGAAGCTAGGCCGGCGAGCGCGTGACCTATCGCTCCCTCCGCGACTTCATTGCGAAACTTGAAGCGGAGCGCGAGCTCGTACGCGTGAGCGAGCCCGTTTCCACGGTGCTCGAGATGACGGAAATCCAGACGCGGCTGATTGCGGAGGGCGGCCCGGCTGTTCTCTTTGAAAATGTGACGAAGGCGGACGGCGCACACAGCGACTCTCCCGTCCTCGTCAATCTCTTCGGCACAGTGAAGCGCGTGGCGATGGGTGTCACCATGGGCGGAATTGAGCGCAGCGACGCAAGCGCGCTTCGCGAAGTTGGCGAAGTGCTGGCGACGCTACGCCAGCCCGAGCCGCCGCGCAGTTTCGGCGAGGCAATGGAATTGCTGCCGCTTGCCAAAACCGTAATGTCGATGCGCCCGAAGACGGTTGGCGCGCCCCCCTGCCAACAGATCGTCCTTCGTGGCGCCGATATCGATCTCGCACGCCTGCCCGTCCAGACTTGCTGGCCGGGCGAACCCGCACCGCTCATCACCTGGCCGCTCGTGGTGACGAAGGGTCCCGGAAGCGCGCGCGAAGACAATTTCAATCTCGGCATTTACCGCATGCAGGTGATCGGGAAAAACCAGACGCTGATGCGCTGGCTGAAACATCGCGGGGGCGCCCAGCACCATGCGCGCTGGGCAAAGGAAATTTCCACGCCCCTGCCCGCGGCAGCGGTCGTCGGCGCAGATCCCGGAACGATCCTCGCCGCGGTCACGCCCGTGCCCGACACGCTTTCCGAATACCAGTTCGCAGGATTGCTGCGCGGCGCGCGAGTCGAACTGGCCGATTGCGTGAGCCAGCCGCTCAAAGTGCCAGCGGAAGCCGAAATCGTGCTCGAGGGCGAAGTCTCGCTCATCGACTATCGCGACGAAGGTCCCTTCGGCGATCACACCGGCTACTACAATTCCGTCGAGCAATTCCCGGTGTTCACGGTGACGGCAATCACCATGCGCCGCGAGCCGATCTATCTTTCGACCTACACCGGACGGCCGCCGGACGAGCCGTCGGTTCTCGGAGAGGCGCTCAATGAAGTCTTCATACCGCTTCTGAAGCAGCAATTCCCAGAGATTGTCGATTTCTGGCTGCCGCCCGAGGGCTGCTCCTACCGCATCGCGATCGTCAGTATGCGGAAAGCTTATCCCGGCCACGCCAAGCGCGTGATGATGGCGGTGTGGTCGTATCTGAGACAGTTCATGTACACGAAATGGGTGATCGTGGTGGACGACGTCGTCGACGCGCGCAACTGGAAGGATGTGATGTGGGCAATTGCGACGCGCATGGATCCCGCGCGGGACATCACGCTCGTCGAAAACACGCCGATCGACTACCTCGATTTCGCTTCGCCTGATTCAGGGCTGGGTTCCAAGATCGGTCTTGACGCAACCAACAAGCTCCCTCCCGAGACGAAGCGCGAATGGGGCCGCCTCATCCGGATGGACGACGAAATCGTCCGCACCGTTACCGAAAAATGGCCCCGCCTCGGCCTGCCGGGCACGGGCAAACCGATTTGGCGTTAGCGGCTTGGCGTTGCCGCGTCTCGCTGGTAAGAACTCGCTGTCGAATCCGGGGGCTGAAATGCGCACCGCATGGTGGAGTGCAGGGATATGTTTCATTGCGTTCGCGGCGCCTGCAACCCCCGCGGCCGCACAGGTATGCGGGCCGCTCAAGATCGTCGCTTCCGTCGATCTCGAGGCGGCGCCGAACGATGCCGCCGTGTTTGTGCCGGTCTCGCTCCAGCAGCAGACGAAATACTTACTGCTCGATACCGGCGGCACCATCAGCGAACTGATGCCCGCAGCGGTATCGGAACTTGGGCTCGCATCGGTCAAGACGCCGACCCTTCGCTTCTATGACGTTCGCGGCAACTACGTCGACCACCACACAATTGTTCCTGATTTCGCGATCGGCGGCCTGACTGGCCACAACGTCGACTTCGTCGTCGGGCCGAATGACCTTTTCAGGGACAGCAGCAACGTTGCCGGGATCCTGGGGCCGGGTATTTTGCGCTACTACGACGTCGCACTCGACATTGCCGGAAAAAAGCTCACGCTCCTGTCGCAGGACCATTGCGACGGCAAGGTGGTGTATTGGAAAGCGGATTCGGTCGCGGTCGTACCGATGCAGGTCGCAAAAGCCAGCGGTCATATTGTGGTACCCGTGACGCTGGATGGGCAAACGCTCAGTGCCAATCTCGATACGGGTGCATCGAGGAGCACACTCAATCTCAGCGTCGCCGAAGGAGATTTCCACCTCAACGAAAAGCAGCCCGACATGATCCCCGTCGGGCGCATGAGAGACAAGGACGACTCGATTGTGTTCCGGCACGCTTTCAAATCGTTGAGCTTCGAGGGTCTCACCATTTCCAATCCCGCGCTCGATATCATTCCCGATCTGGAGCGCGGACAGATGGAACGGCTACCGGCCACCGGAACGCGAATGCCGGACTCGAGCGTCGAACAGAAGCTGCCCGATCTTCTGATAGGCATGGACATTCTGCGTCATCTGCACCTCTACATTGCTTACAAGGAGCAGAAGCTCTACATCACGCCGGCATCGGCGCCCGCGGCAACCGAAGCAAGCTCGCCCGCTTCGGCGGCAGTAGCCCCGAAGGACACAGTGGCACTGCATCAATGACCGCGGCTTGACCGCACGCGGACTCCACTTGCACATTGCGCGGCGCCCAGCGGGGGCGGTCAGGGGAAAGTCATGTTGCTGTTCGAATCGTCGATCTATGCCTTCGGTTTCTACGCGGCGCTGAACGCGCTCATCATGCTCGTCCTCTCGGTCCTCGTGGTGCGCGCACGGGTCAGGACGCAAACGCCGCTCGGCGACGGTGGCATACCGAAGATGGCCGGGGCCCTTCGCGCGCATGCCAACAATGCGGAATACGTTCCGATGGCCCTGATCCTGCTCTGGGCGCTCGCTTCGCCGCTCGGCCGTTCGATCTGGCTTGTCCACGCCATCGGCATTCCCCTCACCATTGGCCGCGTGTTGCACGCGACGGCGCTGACGCGATCGACCGGTCCATCGACATTGCGCGTTCTGGGCATGACGCTGACATGGATCGCCTACATCGTGGGGATCGCCGGCGTATTGTGGTTCGTTTTCCTTCCGCAACCGAACCCGCTCAGTCCGTGACGGAAAATCGCGATTCCAGAGAGATTCTCAAGGAACTCATCCGCGTTGCGTTGCGGGCGGGGGCCGACGCCGCCGATGCGATCCTTGCTTCGAACGTGTCGGCAAGCGTGTCCTTTCGGCTCGGCAGGCTTGAGGACCTGGAGCGCGCAGAGTCCCGCGATCTTGGTCTGCGCGTTTTTGCCGGGGCGAAGGTGGCGTTCGTTTCGTCGACCGACCTTTCGCCCGACACGTTGAGCGAGCTGCCGGAACGGGCGCTTGCGATGGCAAGGCTCGCGCCGGAAGACAGATTTGCCTCGCTTGCACCGGCCGACCGGGTTGCCACGAGCTTTCCGACACTCGACCTCGAAGACTCGGAGGAGCCTTCGGCGGACGTTCTGATCGAGCGCGCGAAAACGGTCGAGGGTGCTGCAATGGCGATCGCGGGTGTTACCAATTCCGAAGGCGGTGGCGCAAGTTTCGGCCGCAGCGAGATCGCTCTCGCGACCAGCGCGGGATTCTTCGGCTGCTATGCCGGAACATCCCACGGCATCGGGGTCGCCGTGCTGGCCGGTGACGGCACCACGATGGAGCGGGATTATGACGGCGTCAGCGCACGGCACGCAGCCGACCTCGAACCGGCCGAATCCATCGGCCGGCGCGCCGGCGAGCGCACGGTTGCACGCCTCAACCCGCGCAAGGCGAAGTCGCAGGCGGTGCCGGTCGTCTTCGAGCCGCGCGTCTCGTCCGGCCTGCTCGGGCATTTCGCAGGCGCCATCTCGGGTGCGTCGATCGCACGGGGCGTCAGCTTCCTCAAGGACGATTTGGGGGCGGAAGTGTTCGCCCGTGGAATCACGATCGTCGACGATCCGCATCGGCCGCGCGGTCTTCGCTCCAAGCCTTTCGACGGGGAAGGCGTGCGCAACGTCCGGATGTCACTGGTCGAAGACGGCCAGCTCAAGACATGGATTCTCGACTGCGCCAGCGCCAGGCAGCTTGGCCTGTCGACGACCGGTCACGCAGCGCGCGGAACGGGCGGGCCGCCCTCGCCCTCGACGACCAATCTCTACATGGAGCCCGGAAAGCTGTCGCCGAAGGAAATGATCGCAGACATTGTCCAGGGTTTCTACGTGACCGAGCTGATGGGCATGGGAGTCAATCAGGTGACCGGCGACTACAGCCGCGGCGCCTCAGGCTTCTGGATCGAAAATGGCGTGATCGCCTATCCCGTTGCAGGCGTCACGATCGCCGGCAATCTCAAGGACATGTTTCGCCACCTGACACCGGCAGACGATCTTGTTTTCCGCTACGGCACGAACGCACCGACATTGCGCATCGAGGGCATGACCGTTGCGGGAGCGTGACGCAGCCGATCTCCTGCTTGTCGAGAATGCAGTGCGCAAGGCGGGAGAGATCGCGCGGCACTATTTTGGCGGCGAATTCCGGCGCTGGAGCAAAAGCCGGGGCGAGCCGGTTACGGAAGCCGATCTTGCCATCGACAAATATCTGCACGTCGCGTTGGAACGCGAGAGGCCAGATTACGGGTGGTTGTCGGAGGAGACGGGGCGGGATCCTGCGAACGCGGACGCTTCGCGAATCTTCATTGTCGACCCGATCGACGGCACCACGGCATTTTTGAAAGAGCACCCGCATTTCTCGATTTCCGTGGCGGTGGCGGAACATGGGCGGCCGGTGGCCGGAGTCGTGTACAACCCCATTCTCGACGAACTCTTCGCCGCCTCGGAAGGCGGTGGCGCACGGCTGAACGCGGCACCGATCCGGGTCAGCGATTGTGCCGCCGTCGAGGGTTGCCACGTACTGGGTGCGAAAGAGATGTTTTCCCATCCGCGATGGTCGGAACCCCCGAACTCGCCATGGCCCGATATGCAGGTTGAATCGCGAAGCTCCATCGCCTATCGGATGTCCCTCGTCGCGTCAGGCCGGTTCGACGCCGCCATCGTGCTTGCCCCCAAGCACGATTGGGACATGGCGGCAGGCGACGTGATCGTGCGCGAAGCGGGCGGCGGTGTCACTTCGATGGACGGACGACCCCTGCAATTCAATGGGCCGACCGCAATCCAACGGTCGATGATCTGCGCAGGTCCGAAACTTCACGCTCTGCTGATCGAGCGCCTCCGCCACAGCGCTCCAGCTTAGAGAACGCCGATGCCGGAACGCGAATCGAAGCAATTGCTCCACCTCGTCTTCGGCGGCGAGGTGGTGGCGCCGGGTAGCGTTGAATTCAGGGATATTTCGAAACTCGACGTTGTTGGCATCTATCCCAATTACAATGAAGCCTACTCGGCGTGGCGCGCCGCCGCGCAAGCTACGGTCGACAATGCCCATATGCGCTATTTCGTGGTCCATATTCACAGACTGCTGGACCCTGGCGCGGCGCGGAGGTGAGCGCGCCTTTCCTCGCTGGCGGTAGACCATGCTAACCTGTCACGTGGGCCCCTGAATTCATCCAGCATAACCAGAGCAGGCGTGAGCACTTACCCGCGTACATCGGATCAGGCCGCCGCAGAGACGGCGCTACGTTTGCCCGGAACCCGCAAGCGACCGGCGGCTTCGAACGATTTTGCCATCATCCGGCGCCTTTTGCGCGATTACATGGGCCGCCGGTGGAACCGGCTCGCCCTTGCCGCAGCATGCATGCTCACGACTGCGGGGATGAGCGGCGTGCTCGCATGGCTGCTCGATCCCGCGACCAGAGAGCTGTTCCTCGACAACAATGCGCGGATGCTCCTGATCATCCCGCTCGCCATCGTCGGAGTCGTCGCGCTGCGCGCGGCGACCGCATTCGGCGAGCAGTACATTCTCAACAACGTCGCCGAGCGCGTCGTCGCGGACGTTCAGCGCGACATGTTCTCAAGCCAGATCCGGCTCGATATCGCCACTCTCAACGAAATCCATTCGGGTGAGCTGGTGTCGAAATTTCTCTATGACGCGACGTTGCTGCGGGGCGCGATCACGCGCGGCGTGGCGGGACTCGGCAAGGAATTCGTCACTCTCGTCGTGCTCGCCGCGGTGATGATCTACGAAGATTGGCAACTTGCGCTCATCTCAGTCGTTCTGCTTCCTCTCGCGGCCTGGGTGACCCAGCGTCTCAGCAGGTCGCTTCGCAAATCCTCGACGCGCGGCATGGAGGAAACGGGCACGCTTTCGCGCGCGCTGTCTGAGGCGCTTGCCGGCCGACGTATCGTCAAGGCCTACTCGCTCGAAGCCTATGCGGCGGGCGCGGCCGAGTCGCGCATCGCCCAGCGTCTGAAATTCATTCTTCGCGCGGCCCGGGCACGGGCGGCAGCCGTGCCGTCGACCGACCTGATCGGCGGCCTCGCCGCCGCAGCTACCGTCGCTTTTGCCGGCTATCAACATCTGCATGGTCATCTTGCCATCAATCAGTTCTTCGCCTTCACCGGAGCCATGCTGCTCGCCCAGCAACCGGTGCGCACATTGAGCCAGCTCTGGACCATCTCGACCGAAGGACTTTCGGCGGCCAACCGTATCTTTGCCCTGATCGACACAAAACCGGGTATATCGGATCGCGGGGACGCAAGACCGCTCGTCACGGGACCCCTGCGGCAGGGCGGCTCCATCCGACTGGAGAATGTATCCTTCACCTATCGCGAGGAAGGCGCCGCCGCACTCAATCAAATTTCGCTTGAGATTCCTTCCGGACTGAAGGTAGCGCTGGTGGGCCCTTCGGGCGCCGGCAAGAGCACGATCTTCAATCTTTTGTTGCGGTTCTACGACATCGACGAAGGGACGATTCGCATCGATGGTCAGGACATCAGAGCGGTGACGCTCGAATCCCTGCGCGCAAACATTGCTCTCGTCACGCAGGAGCCCTTTCTTTTCGATGAGACCATCGCCGACAATATCGCCCTTGGCAGGCGCGATGCATCGCGCGAAGAAATCATTGCCGCTGCCCACGCGGCTGCGGCGGACGGATTTATTTCCGAACTGCCGCGGGGCTACGACTCCCGCATTGGCGAAGGCGGTCTGCGGCTTTCCGGCGGGCAGCGCCAGCGCATTGCGATCGCCCGCGCCATGCTGCGCAATGCGCCGATCCTTCTCCTCGACGAAGCGACCTCGGCGCTCGATGCAGAAAGCGAGCGGCAGGTCCGGAACGCGCTTGCCCGTCTCACGCAAGGCCGGACAACCGTTGTCATCGCCCACCGACTGTCGACGGTGCTGGATGCGGACCGCATCTATGTTCTCGACCAGGGCCGGCTCGCCGAATGGGGCACACATGGCGAGCTCGTGACGCGTGGCGGGCTCTACGCACGCCTCTACAGACACGATCTGGCAGAGGATACGGGCAACGAGGCGGCGGGCGCAGCGGCGGCCCGCGGATGACGGCCGGACACGAGCGTACGACGCCCGCTTTGCTCGCCTATCGCTTCGCGACAACGGCGCTGGCGCCCGTGGCCCGTCTCGTCCTGCTCGCGCGCGCACGTACCGGCAAGGAGGATATGGCTCGCCTGTCAGAACGTTTTGGCCGCGCGAGCCGCGCGCGGCCGCCCGGCGAGCTCGTCTGGATTCACGGCGCCAGCGTTGGCGAATGCATTTCGGCGTTGCCGCTTATCGACAAGCTTCTCGAGTTTTTCGGCCGCTCGGTGCTGGTGACAAGCGGTACGGTTACCTCGGCGAAGCTCATGCAGCAGCGCTTGCCCGAGCGCGCGCTGCATCAATACGTGCCCATCGACGGGCCTTCGGCAGTCGCAAGATTCCTCGATCACTGGAGGCCCGACGCCGCCCTCTTCGTCGATTCGGAACTATGGCCCAATCTTCTGCTGTCGGCTCGCAAGCAGGGCGTCCGGCTTGCGCTGATCAATGCACGCATGTCGGCGCGCGCGTTCGCCGGTTGGAGGCGCGCCCCCAGAACAGCCCGACGCATTCTGGGTTGCTTCGAGACCTGTCTGGCCCAGGACGAAGCAACCGCCGCGCGTCTTGCGAGCCTGGGCGCGAGCAATGTGCGCGTGTGCGGCAATCTTAAAGCCGACGCTCGCCCCGAGCCTCCGGATCCGGCCAGGCTGGCCGCGCTCGAACATGCGATCGCCGGCCGACCAATTTTGTTGGCGGCCAGCACGCACCCGGGCGAAGATGAAACGATCCTCCCCGCCCATGACGCGCTGCGCGAGCGATACCCTGCCCTACTCACCATCATCGCCCCGCGACACCCAGCGCGAGGAACCGAAATTGCGATGCTTTGCGGCTCCCGCGCGGCGCTGCGGCGCTCGGATGGCTGCCTGCCCCAGGCGGAGACCGCCGTCTATGTGGCCGATACGATCGGAGAGCTTCCGCTGCTATACCGGCTTGCAACTTTTGCTTTTATTGGCGGGAGCCTCGTGCGGCATGGCGGCCAGAATCCACTCGAGGCAGCGCGGCTTGGGCGCGCGGTGATGGCCGGTCCGCACACGGAGAATTTTTCCGACGTGTACGAAGCAATTCTGGCCGCCCAGGGCGCGGGCCGGGTGCGCTCCTGCGCGGATATCGTTGCGAACGCAGATCGCTGGCTTGCCGACTCCGGGGAAGCTCAAGCGGCGGGCGCAGCGGCCGCGAGCGCGGCAGCGGCACTCGGCGGCGCGCTTGAGAAAACACGGATTGTCATCGAGGCCATGCTCGCCCATGCGCCCGCCTGAATTCTGGTCGCATGGGGATATTGCCTCACGGGCGATTTCCGCCACGCTTGCGCCCCTCGGCACTCTCTACGGCGAGTCTGTCGCGTGGAGGCGCCGTCTGCAAAAACCCTGCAGACCGGACGTCGCTGTCATTTGCATCGGCAACCTGACGGTCGGAGGCGCCGGCAAGACGCCGGTTGCGATCGCGATCGCACGAATTCTGCAGGCGGCTTCTGCGCCGGTTTTTTTCTTGACCCGCGGCTATCGGCGCAGATCGGCCGGCGCGCTACGTGTCGATACCAAAATACACGACACACACTTCGTCGGCGACGAAGCGCTGCTGCTGGCGCGCGTGGCGCCTACCATTGTCGCAACGGACCGCGCGGCGGGTGCTCGCCTTGCGCAATCACAAGGCGCGCGTGTCATCGTGATGGATGACGGGCATCAGAATTTCGATATTGCGAAGGATCTTTCGGTCGTCGTGATCGACAGCGACTTCGCTTTCGGCAATGGCAGGATCGTCCCGGCAGGTCCGTTGCGCGAATCTGTCCAGCGGGGTCTTACCCGCGCGGATGCGGTTGTACTCATGGGTCAGGGCAATCCTGCCCTCGCCGGATTTAGCGGAAGAGTCTGTCGCGCAAGCCTGATCGCCGATCGCAGACTCGACGGCCAGCGCGTTGTCGCCTTTGCGGGAATCGGCCGGCCCAGCAAGTTCTTCGATACGTTGAAAGGCGTCGGTGCGAAGGTCGTCGAGTGCCATTCCTTCGGCGATCATCACGTCTATTCACAAGGTGAGATTGCCGAACTCAAGCGACATGCGGCGGCCGCGCTTGCAACACCTATCACCACCGAAAAAGACTTCGTGCGCTTGAATGCCCAGGATCGCGAGGACATCGAGGTGCTTCCTGTGCAAGTGGAGTTCGAAAACCCGACAGTGCTCGAACCTCTGCTCGACTCCCTGTTGGCCAAGATGCGATCCCTGGCATGAGGCAATTGCACGCGCGGATGCGGCACTACGTAGCTATGGCGCGATACGGCGCTGAGGCCGCGCCGTTCTTCGCGATGATCGGCCTTTTTCGGCTGTTTCCGCTCGATATGGCATCCGCGCTTGGCGGCTGGCTCGGCCGGACGATTCTCTATCGCACCCATCTCAGCCGTCGGGCCCGCGCCAATCTCGCAGCGGCCTATCCAGAGATGCCGGAGAAAATGCGCGAAACAACTATCCGCGAGATGTGGGACAATCTTGGCCGCACGATCGCGGAATATCCACATCTTGGGAAGCTCTCGATCAAGGGCGAGCGCCGGCGCATTGCGCTTGAGGGGCTGGATCATGTCGAGCAGGCGGTCGCGAGCGGCAAGGGAATCATCTTCGTCTCGGCGCATTTCGCCAATTGGGAGGTGCTGTCTCTCGCTGCCGCGCAGTACGGGCTCGAAGGCGGCGGTGTCTATCGGCCGGTGAACAATCCCTTCGTTGACCGCTGGATGGTGCGCCAGCGCCAGGCCAACGGGCCTGTGGAACTCATCGCAAAAGGCGCACACGGTACAAGGCGAATTTTCACGCTTCTTCGGGCCGGCAAAGCGATTTTCATGCTCGTCGACCAGAAGACGAACGAGGGTGTCGCCGCGCCATTCTTCGGTCGCGACGCAATGACCACCCCCGCACCCGCCGCATTCGCGCTCAAGCTCGGTGTCGTTCTGCTGCCGGTATCGAACGAACGACTTCACGGCGCGCATTTTCGCATGACGGTGCATCCCGCGATTGCTTATGCGCCGAGCCGCGATCACACCCGCGACGTGCTGGAGCTGACGACCCGCATCAACGAAGAAATCGAAGCCAGCGTGCGGCGGAGCCCCTCGCAATGGCTGTGGATTCATCGCCGCTGGCCGAAACCGGGAGACGTACCGCGTTCGCGGCGTGGAAAGGAGGCTCAGGCTCTTGCGGGCGCGGGCGTGCGCGCCGAGCGCGATGGATCGAGCCTTATCTGAAACCAGTTGAGTCCCCAGTGAAGATGAGGGCCGGTCGCGCGTCCGGTCATGCCCACCTCTCCAATTACCTGCCCGCGCGCGACATTGTCGCCAACCTTCACTGCCTGCCTGCTCTGGTGCAGATAGGATGTGGTCACCCCGTGGCCGTGGTCCAGAATTGTCAGGCCGCCTTCCAGGTAGAAGTCCGGCCCAGCGAGAGCGACACGCGCAGGAGCCGGCGCGGCAATCGGCGTGCCCGCCCGCGCCGCAATATCAACGCCGAAATGCGGCGCCATCGCCTTGCCGTTGAGTATCCTCTGGCTGCCAAATGTGCCGCTCATGATGCCGGCCACCGGCCAATCGAACTTTTCCGAGAACCATTCCATATCGCTGTCGCGCGCATGTGCGACCGTGATCATGGCCACCTCGCGCTTTCGGCGCTCCAGCACCTCCGGCGGCAGCGTTACGAATTTTTCCGGCAGGCCGGTGATCCGCTGAATTTCATACTGACGAGCGACAGGCTCAACGATTCGCGTCTCGCGCGTTTCGTCGGTGAAGCGTGCGGCGATCACGCAGGGCTTTTTCTGATCGTAGGCGAAGCCGAAGGCGAAATCGCCGGCAGGCGAGACGTGAAGCATCGTGCCGTCGATCGCAATACGGGAGCCAGCGTCGACTTTGCCGAGAACGAGGCTGCCTTGCTCGAACGAACCAGTCAGCGCAAGGCGGGAGGCCGCGGCAAACGCGGCGCGCGGACAGGCGGCCAATGCAGCCGACGCAGCGAGAAACGCACGCCGCGCGATCATCCCGGTGTTAAGCCGCGATCCTGGAAGCGTTTGAGCGCGCTCGCGGGGCTTGCGTACGCTTCCTGCAGATCGACGCTCCAATAGCGTAACGCCTCGATCGGAATTCGATCGCCCGTCACCGCGCACAGGACGAATGAGCCCGGCTTGATGATCCGGTACTCACCGTCGAGATACTCGACTTCGGCAACCCCGTCCGGCCGAAAATCCCGTTCCATCTGGTTCATACCCGAAACTTTACGCCGATCTGCGTCTCGAAAACAAATTGCCTGGAGCAACACTTCCCGCTGCTCAAAATAAATCAGCTTGGCCCGTCTTGCGGTGCGGCGCGCTTGAGCGTGCTGCAGGACCCTGGGCCTTTGCATGAATTATTGAATCTGCAAAGGTGAGCGAGAGTGCTTCACCGGCCACGACCGCGGCAGCGCGCCGCCGGATGGCTCCATCCGCACCGCGGACCAGTGCAAAGCCGCGTTCGAGCACGGAGCGGTGGCTCACGCTGTCGAGAAGCCGCGCCGATGATTCGAGCCTGTCGCGCCGCGCCCGCAGAGCGAGGCTTTGACAGCGGACAAGCCGGTGTGCGAGCGCACGTACGCGCTCGGCTCCGGCCTCGATTCGATTCGTGACTCCGCGCGGTCGGAGCAATACGGCTGCCTCGATCAGGAGCCGGCGATGCTCCCGGAGATTTTGATTGAGAGCGCTTCCGAGCCTTTCCGCGGCGAGGTCGAAACGCTGCCGCGCCGGTGCGAAAAGCTGGTCGACCCGCGGCAGAATGCGAACCGTTGTCTGCAATTGCCTCCGCCGGTCGTCCAGTCCGCGTGTGAAGCATCTGAGATTGCGCCTCTCCAGATCGAGCGTCTGGGCAAGAAGCTCGGTGCGCACGGGCACTGCCATCTCGGCGGCCGCACTCGGCGTAGGAGCGCGGCGGTCGGCAGCCAGGTCGATGAGCGTGGTGTCTGTTTCGTGTCCGACAGCCGATATCAGCGCGATCGCGCTCTCTGCCGCCGCCCGCACCACGATTTCCTCATTGAACGCCATGAGGTCCTCGATGGAGCCGCCGCCACGCGCGACAATCAAAAGATCGGGCCTCGGAACGACGCCACCGGGCGCGAGTGCATTGAAGCCGTGAATCGCCGCAGCCACTTCAGCGGCCGCGCGGTCGCCCTGCACGGCGACGGGCCACAAAAGCACGCGACTCGGAAAACGGGCGTCGAGACGGTGCATGACGTCGCGAATCACGGCGCCGGTCGGCGAGGTTATGACCCCGATTATTACGGGCAGGAACGGAAGATTCTTCTTTCGCTCCTCGGCAAACAGACCCTCCGCGGCCAGCCGCTTCTTTCGCTCCTCGATCATCGCCATCAAGGCGCCGAGCCCGGCGAGTTCCATCTGCTCGACGATCAGCTGGTAGCGAGACGAGCCTGCGTAAGTTGAAACCCGCCCGGTGCAAACGACTTCCAGCCCCTGCTCCGGCCTCAACTTCAGGGTCTGCGCCGTCCCGCGCCAGACGACCGCATTGAGCACCGCCTTGTCGTCCTTGAGGTCGAAATACACATGTCCCGACGAATGGAATTTGAGGCCGCTGATCTCGCCCCGCACGCGCACGAACGGAAACGCGCCCTCAACCGTCCGCTTGAGTGCGGCCGCGATCTCACTGACGCTGAATTCGGGCAGATTTGCCCTGCGCTCCGGTTCCGACATGAATCGGAATGATATAGGAAATGCGGCCAGGATTGAATTGGCGGAGTGCCGTGAAGTTTCTTCTCATTGGTTCGGGCGGGCGCGAACATGCGCTGGCATGGGCGTTGGCGGCGAGTCCAATTGTCTCGAAGCTCTATTGCGCGCCGGGAAATGCGGGCATCGCAGAGGTGGCAGAATGCGTGCCGATTCCCGTCAACGATCTCGACGGTTTGGTCGCATTCGCCAAGACAAAGGGGATCAACTTCGTCGTCATCGGGCCCGAGGCGCCGCTGGTCGCCGGACTTTGGGACCGGCTCGAATCTGCCGGCATTAAGGCACTGGGTCCGAGCGCGAGAGGGGCGATGCTCGAGGGCTCGAAGGGTTTTCTGAAAGAACTCTGTCGCGAACACGCTATTCCGACCGCCGCGTTCGCGGGATTTCAGCAGCGAGACGCCGCCCTCGCTTACGCCGCCGGTCGGCCCCATCCGTTGGTCATCAAAGCGGACGGCCTGGCGCAAGGCAAAGGTGTCATCATCGCGGAGACAGGCGCTGAATCATCCGCGGCAATTTCCGAGCTTTGGTCGAATTACGGCCCAGGGCTCGTCATCGAGGAATTTCTCGAAGGCGAGGAGGCGAGCCTCTTCGTTCTGACGGACGGCGAGCACATCATCGCGCTCGCGGGGGCCGAGGACCATAAGCGCGCCTTCGACGGCGACAGGGGTCCCAACACCGGCGGGATGGGAGCGGTCAGCCCGTCGTCGTTGCTGGCGCCACAGGTCATCGAGAAAGCATTGTCGCGGATCGTCAAGCCGACGATCACGGCGATGGCGGCGCGCGGCACGCCCTATATGGGCGTTCTCTATGCGGGATTGATGATCAGAGACGAAGAGCCCAGTCTGGTTGAATACAATTGCAGATTTGGCGATCCCGAATGCCAGGTATTGATGATGCGCCTCAAATCGGACCTTGCGACCGCGCTCCTCGCGGCGCGTGACGGCGAAATCGCTCACCTCGATTTGCGTTGGGAAGACGATGTGGCGCTCGCGGTGGTGATGGCCGCGCGTGGATATCCCGGCAATTACTCAAAGGGTTCAGAAATCCGTGGCGTGGAGGATGCCGCGAAAATTAAAGGCGTGCAGATATTTCATGCAGCCACGGAAAAGCGCGACGGAAAACTTTTTGCAGCTGGCGGGCGGGTCCTGAATGTCGCCGCCCTGGGGAGCAATGTGGGGGAAGCGCGAAGCCGCGCTTATGAAGCCGTGCATCGCATCGACTGGCCGAAGGGATTTTGCCGCAGCGACATCGGAACGCGGGCGCTGGCGAGGAAAGCGCGATGAAAGCAGTAGATGACCGCCAGGAGAGATTTTCCGGCACCAAGGAAGTGGCCGAGGCGTATCGCTTCGACGAGAATAAACTTGCGCAGTATCTCTCCTCGCGCATCGAGGGTTTCGCGACGCCGATGCGCGTACGCCAGTTCAAGGGTGGACAGTCCAATCCCACCTACCAGCTTGTCACGCCGAATCGCACCTATGTTCTGCGGCGAAAGCCGCCAGGAAAATTGCTGCCGTCCGCGCATGCCGTCGAACGCGAATATCGCATCATTGCCGCGCTTCACCCGACCGGCTTTCCGGTCGCCAGACCCTATGTGCTCTGCGAGGACGACGCGGTCATCGGCACACCTTTCTACGTGATGGAGTACGTTGAGGGACGCGTCTTCTGGGGCCCGCTGCTGCCCGGCATGGCACCGGAACAACGCTCTTCGATCTACGACGCCATGAACGCGACGCTCGCGCGACTGCACATGCTCGATTACGAAAAACTCGGCCTGGCCGACTTTGGAAAGCCCGGGAATTATATCGCCCGCCAGATTGCGCGCTGGACCAAGCAGTATGTTGCCTCGCAAACAGAATCCATAGCCGAAATGGAGAAGCTCGTAGACTGGCTGACCGAACACCTCCCGCTAGAAGAACGCAGCTGCATCGTTCACGGTGATTTTCGTCTCGACAACATGATCCTGCATCCTGACCGACCCGAAATTCTGGCCGTGCTTGATTGGGAGCTGTCGACCATCGGCGATCCGCTCGCCGATTTCACCTACCACCTGATGCAATGGCAGATGCCGCCCGACATTGCGACGAGCGGCACAAGCAGTCTCCTGAACGTCGATCTGGTGAGCCTGGGCATTCCAGCGATGGATGCCTATGTGGAGATGTATTGCCGGCGAACGGGCCGCAAAACCACGCCAAACATGAATTATTACGCTGCCTACAATTTCTTCCGGCTGGCCGCGATCCTTCAGGGCATTGTGGGTCGGGTTCGTGACGGAACCGCCGCGAACGAGAATGCCGCACAGAACGCGGCGGGAGTCCGCCCGCTCGCCCAACGCGGCTGGCATTTCGCGAAGCTTGCGGGCGCGACGGACTGACCAACCCACAACCCGATTACAGCAACCGTCAGCGCGCCAGGCGCGAATCGAGCGCCGCGCTCATCTCCCTGATGGCTCTGCCGATGTGCGGGTCCTTCTGCGAATTGTCGTAGTAGAGCTTCATCGAGCCCCTGAGGGGGGACGGCAAGTCAAAAGTTCGCGCCAGAAAAATGTCGACAAAAAAGAAGAACGGCGCCAGGGCGCAATCGGCAAGGCTCAGTCTTTCGCCGACGGCGTAATCGGGACCCTCGACGTAATTCGTCATCGTGCCAAGCACGGCCTCGAGATCGCCAAAGGTCGATCTGATATGCGCCGTGTTGCGCATCTTGGGATCGATCTGAATGAGCAGTTGCTGGAACAGCGGGGCCAGATAGACATCGCCCATCCGCGATAGCAGACGGGTCCTCGCCCGCGCCTCTGGATCGATCGGTCGAAGCGTCGGCGTTGGAAATGCGTCTTCGAGATATTCGCAAATGGTCTCGGATTCCGGAATGATCGCACCGTCATGATCGAGGCACGGGATCCTGCCCAGGGGATTGATGGCCAGAAACTCCGCCGATTTCAGGCTGCCTCCCGCAGGTGGCAGGAATTCGATTTTCAAGCCCTTCGCGGCGGCCAGGATGCGCACGCGCGCTGCATACGGCGACAGGTCGGCTTGATACAGCTTGAGCATAGTCACTCCGGAGCGGAATGCGAACGGCGCGAGTCGTCTATGGTATTCCGACTCTTTGTGTCACGCGTGTGATCTCTGTGCGACGACGCCCGACATGTACTTGCCGTATTCCAGGCGGGCAATGGTGCGGTTGTGGACTTCGTCGGGTCCGTCGGCGAGCCTGAGTGTGCGCAGACTCGCATACATGCGAGCGAGGCCTGAATCGCTCGTGACGCCCGCGCCCCCCCACGCCTGGATCGCGTCGTCGACGATCTTGAGCGCCATTCGCGGCGCCGCGACCTTGATCATGGCGATTTCCGTGCGTGCCACCTTGTTGCCTGCCTTGTCCATCAGGTCTGCCGCCTTGAGCGTCAGAAGGCGGCACATGTCGATGTTGATCCGTGCTTCGGCAACGCGCTGCTCCCACACCGAATGCTCTGCAATCTTCTTTCCGAAAGCTTCGCGCGACAGCAGCCGGCGGACCATCTGCTCAAGCGCGCGTTCGGCTACGCCGATCGTCCGCATGCAATGGTGGATACGTCCGGGGCCGAGGCGACCCTGGGCAATCTCGAATCCGCGCCCTTCGCCGAGAATCATGTTGTCGACGGGCACCTTCACGTTCTCGAAAAGCACCTGGCCGTGCCCGTGCGGCGCGTCGTCGAAACCGAATACGGGCAGCATACGCTCGACCGTCACGCCGGGCGCATCCATCGGTACGAGAACCTGCGATTGTTGCCGGTACTTGTCCGATTCCGGATCCGTCTTCCCCATCACGATCATGATCTTGCATCGCGGGTCGCCCACTCCCGACGACCACCATTTGCGGCCATTGATGACGTATTGATCGCCCCGGCGCTCGATCCGCGTTGCGATGTTGGTAGCGTCCGACGAGGCGACGGCCGGTTCCGTCATGATGAAGGCCGAGCGGATTTCGCCTTCGAGCAACGGCTTCAGCCATTTCTCCTGCTGGGCGGGGCTGCCGTAACGCTCCAGCACTTCCATGTTTCCGGTGTCCGGCGCGGAGCAATTGAACACTTCGGAAGCAAAGCCCACCCGTCCCATCATTTCCGCAAGCGGCGCATATTCCAGGTTGCTGAGTCCTGCGCCCCGCTCGCTATCGGGCAAAAACATGTTCCACAATCCCTGCCGCTTCGCCTTCGCTTTCAGCTCCTCGACGACCGGCACGACGATCCAGCGGTTGCCGTTCCGCGTCGCCTCCTCCATCTGCGCCGCGTAGGTTTCCTCCGCCGGACAGATGTGCCGGTCCATGAACTCGCCAACGCGCGCCATCCATTCCTTCTGACGCGGTGAATAATCGAAATTCATGAGCACCTCTCCCGACGTGAGACTGCGCTGGGACATGAGCGCGCGGAAATGAATTTAGCTCGCGTCTGCTTCCGCAACCAGCGGCGACTTCCTTCAGGCTCGCCTTTGGCGAAACCGGTTCCGTTTGACAGATTGATCTTGGCGCGGCAAGCAACAATCGTGCTGATGTGGACCGGAATTGCCCTCATTGTCTGCGGTCTGGCCTGCTTCGCCATCGACCGGCGCGCGGCGCATGCGTTCCATGCCGCTGTCGGACGGCCGCTTGAGCGCGTTCTGCACACGGCCACCGATTGGGCGAAAGGTTCGCATTGGATGGTCGCCGCCACAATCACATTCGTTGCGGTGCGTCTCGTAGAGTGGAGGTCTGGACCAGGCCCGCTGCTCAACCTGGCGGCCGACACAAGTCTTGCCTTTCTTGCCAGCCTTGCGCTCGCGAGTCTCGTTCTGCACACCACCAAGATCATGCTCGGACGGCGGCGCCCACGCGATGAGCTGGAGCTGGATCTATATGGCTTTCGCCCGTTTGCCTTCGATTTGCGCAGCGATTCATTTCCGTCCGGCCACGCGCTGACGATATTCTGCGTCGCCGTCGTCCTCTCTGCGGCGGTTCCACATCTGACCATTCTCTGGTTCGCAATCGCGATTTTTCTTGCGTTGACACGCGCCCTGCTAAATTCGCATTTCCTGAGCGATGTCCTGGTTGGGGCGGGAACTGCGCTGATCACGACGCGGGAGGTCCTCATCTATTTCTTCCCCTCTCTCGTCCGTCCCTGGTTCTGAACAAGGCGGCCAATGCTTCCTCTCGCCGCCGATCCTCACGCCTGGGCAAGCCTCGCGACGTTGACCGCGCTCGAGATCGTGCTCGGCGTCGACAACATCATTTTCCTGTCGATCGCCATCGCCCCCCTCTCGCCGGTTCGCCGGACTTCCGCGCGCCGCATTGGCCTTTCGCTGGCGCTTGTCATGCGCATCGCGCTGCTCACGGGAATCGTCTGGATCGTCTCGCTGTCAAAGCCCGTGGTGACTGTGTGGGGCCTTGGACTTTCATGGCGCGATCTGATCTTCGCCGCTGGCGGCCTTTTCCTTCTCACCAAAGGCACGCGCGAAATTCATGGTCTCGTCGAGGGCGAAGACGCGGCCACGCGCCGTGCGGCCGCTTCGTTCCTGGCCGTGATCGTTCAGATCGCTCTCTTCGATCTCGTCTTCTCAATCGATTCCGTCGTGACAGCCGTGGGCATGGCGGAACATCTGTCCATCATGATCGGCGCAGTGATACTCGCCATGCTGGTGATGCTCGCGGCGTCCGGACCCGCCTCGGACTTCGTCAATCGGCACCCGACTGTGAAAATGTTGGCGCTCAGTTTTCTCCTGCTGATCGGGACCGCGCTCATCGCCGATGCGGCGCATTTCCATATCCCCCGTGGCTACCTTTATTTCGCGGTCGCGTTCTCGGCGCTCGTCGAAGCGCTCAATCAATACGCCGCGCGGCGAAGGCGGTCGGGCTGAGGGCCCGGTTTACGCCGCGCGTTGCCGCTCGAGGAACCGGCGCTCGCCGTCGACACAGGTTCCAAAAGATGGACGCGTATGCATTTCCGCAACGTAGCGGGACAGATTCGGCCAGCATTTCGAATCGATCGTCTCGCCGGCATGGTCATAATTGACGAACATGCTCGCCACTGCGATATCGGCGATTGAAAATTCGCCGCCGACCAGAAACCGGCGTGCGCCAATCATCTTGTTAAGATAGTCAAAAATGGGCGGCAGCTTGTCCCGGATCGTTCCGGTCACGACCGTCTCGTCACACTCTCCGCCGATCAGTTTCTTGACCACGCGCTCGAAAAAGAGTCCGAGGCCGATGCTCTGGGCGACCAGCGAGTCTGCATATTCCTCGAACCATAGCGCCTGCGCACGCTCGAACGGTTCCGCAGGATAGAGCGCGGGCGTGGGCCATTTGTGGTTGACGTAGTCGCAGATCACCGAGGAATCGGGGAGCGTATTTGGCTCCGGCCTGTCGGTATCGCGCAGGACTGGAATGCGCTTCAGCGGACTGATGTCGGAGAATTCCGGCGGCTGCGAGAACGGATTGACGTACTCGATTTTGTAGTCGAGTCCCTTCTCCGCCAGCAGTACGCGCACCTTGCGCACAAAGGGTGAAAGCGAAGCGCCGTAAACGATCAATGCCATTTTCGTCTCCCCGATTGCGGTCCCGGAACGGGCCGACAGATTGTCAAACTTGACGCCGGAGTCTCAAGCGAAGTTTTCGAGACCACGGCCAACGTCACAAGTCAGGCACGCCGCGCCTGGAAAAAGCTTTTGAGCAAGCCCGCGGATTCTTCGGCCTGCTCGCCCCACTCTATCGACGGGCGATGATGACAGGTGGGCTGCTCGAAAAAGCGCGGGCCGTGGAGTACGGCCCCGCCCTTGGGGTCGGCTGCTGCGAAGATAAGCTTCTCCACGCGGGCGAGGCTCGCCGCGCCGGCGCACATGGCGCAGGGTTCGAGTGTTACGAACAGGGCCGTGCCGCTCAGACGCTCATTGCCGAGCTTCAGCGCCGCTTCGCGCAGCACGAGCATTTCCGCATGCGCGGTGGGGTCGCGCCGCTCGACAATGCGGTTGCCGTTGCGCGCCAACACCTGCCCATCCGCCGCCGTGAGCACGGCGCCGATCGGAACTTCGCCGCGCTTCGCAGCTGCGCGCGCCTCTGCGAGCGCCAGCGCCATATGATCGATTTCGCTCATGGCAGTGCGTGTGATACTGCCTCCCCATCGCCCAACCTCGCCAATAAAGGCATCCGCTCGTGTCCGACGCCAGCCCCGGTGGCGACCGCATCGCCAAGGTGATCGCCCGGGCGGGTATCTGCTCGCGCCGCGAGGCGGAAAAACTCATCGCGGACGGGCGCGTCGCGCTTGATGGCGAGACCGTGACGACGCCGGCCAAACGCGTGGGTGAACGCCAGATTGTATCCGTCGACGGCAAGCCGCTGAACGAGCCCGAGCGCACACGTCTTTGGCGCTATCACAAGCCGGTGGGACTGGTCACCACGCACCGCGATCCCGAAGGCCGGCCGACGGTTTTTCAGGCGTTGCCGAAGAGCATGCCCCGCGTGATGTCGGTCGGCCGCCTCGACGTCAATTCGGAAGGCCTTTTGCTCCTGACCAATGATGGCGCGCTAGCGCGAAAGCTCGAACTGCCTGCAGCGGGCTGGACACGTCAGTACCGCGTGCGGCTCTTCGGCAAGGTGTCGCAGAACGATCTCGACCATCTCGCGCAAGGAATCACGATCGAAGGCATCAGATATGGCCCCGTAATCGCCGACCTGGAGCGGAGCAAGGGCATGTATTCCTGGGCGAGCGTCGGCATCAAGGAAGGCAAAAACCGCGAAGTGAAGCGTCTGATGGAGCATCTCGGCCTGAAGGTCGCCCGCCTCATTCGCATCCGCTTCGGCCCCTTCCACCTCGGCCACCTCGAATCCGGTACAGTCGACGAGATCCCATCCAAGATCTGGAAAACTGCAATCGAAAACGACGCCCCGAAATGAACATCTGCCCGTGCGAGAAGAAAGATATTTAGCGCAGCGGTCGCAGAGGATGCGCAGAGGACGCGGGAAAAAAGATTGCGCGCCGAGGCGCGCGATTCTTACCCCGCGTCCTCTGCGCTGAGATCTTCTAAACGTGCTGGCCGCCGTTGATGTGCAGTTCGGCGCCGGTGACGTAGCTCGATTGCTCCGTACAAAGATAATAAATCGCATTGGCGACTTCCTCGGGCGCACCAAGCCGTCGCAGCGGAATGGATTCGACGATTTTCTCCGTTCCTGGCGAGAGTATCGCCGTGTCGATCTCACCCGGTGCGATCGCGTTTACCCGAACGCCGAGCGGGCCGAAATCGCCGGCCATCTCGCGGGTCAATGCGGCAAGCGCCGCCTTGGACGTCGCATAGGCCGCGCCTGCAAACGGATGGACACGGCCTCCCGCGATCGAGGTCACGTTGACGATTGCACCTTTCGCAGACGTCAGCTCCTCGATCAGGCCGCTGGCGAGCCAGATGGTCGCGAAGAGATTGACCTCGAACACCTGGCGCCAGACGTCTTTGCCGCTTGCGAGCACGCCGAGCCGGCTGTCATTCGGTCCCTTGGGCGAAATGCCCGCATTGTTCACGAGCGCGTGGAGCTTGCCATCGTCCAGGCGCTCGCGCATTTCGCGCACGGCGCGCAACGTGTCGCCGGCGTCGGCGAGATCGACCTGGATGTGATCCTCCGGGCCTGCGGCCCACGGACAGTTCTCAGGAAAGGCGTGGCGCGAACAGGTGATCACCCTCCAGCCCGCGCTGGCGAAACGTTTCACGGTCGCATGCCCGATGCCGCGGCTCGCACCCGTGAGGATCAGCGTGCGGCGCTGTTCGTCGCCAGTTTGCGCGCGTGTGGCGGTCATCGGCCCGACTGTAGCAACTCGCTGCTGCTCTTGCGAACGTCGCGACTTACGACCGTGCGAGCGGCGGAGGTTTCTCCACGCCGGCCGGGTCCTGATGGATGATCACTTCCGCATCGGGATAGGCCGCAAGGATCTCCGCCTCCACGGCGTCGCTCACCTCGTGCGCCCGCGTAAGGCTGATGGCCGGATCGAGCTCGATATGCAGCTGCACGAATTTCGAGATGCCTGCAGCGCGCGTGCGGAGATCGTGGAGGTTGCGGACATCGCGGTGACCGAGGACGATCGCCTTGATCCGGTCGCGTTCAGCCTCGGGCAATTCGCGATCCATGAGCTGATCGTAGCTCTGCCGAACGACGTGCCAGGCGCTCGCCGTCAGCACCACGGCAACGCCCAATCCGACAATTGGATCGGCGATCAAGATGCCGAAGCGGGTTGCCAGCGTGATACCCACGATCACGCCGATATTCGTCAGCAGATCGCCCAGATAGTGCAGACGGTCGGCCTGGATGGCGAGAGACCCCGAGCGCGCAACCGCGACGCGCTGATAGAGGACGAGCCCAAGCACGGCGAGCACAGAGAACGCCATGACAACGATCCCGATTGTGGCGTGCCCGACCGCATGTGGCGAAACGATCCGGCCGATTGATTCGACCACCAGAAATGTGGCCGAGCCCGCGATGAACGCCCCTTGCGCCAGCCCAGCCAGGGGCTCGGCTTTTCCGTGGCCGAACCGGTGTTCGCGATCCGCGGGCGTAAGCGACTGGTTGATCGCAAGCAGGTTGATCGAGGACGCAAACAGGTCGAGCGCCGAATCGGCGAGCGCCGCCATCATCGCGACCGAATCCGTGATCACGTAGGCTGTTGCCTTAAGGCCAACCAGCAGGGCGGATATTGCGACTGCGGCTAAGGCCGCGCGCTGCATGATTCGCGATTTCTCGCTTCGGCCCCAGATTGGTGAAGCAACAGTCACGGATATAGCCGCTCGGTTCGCCACGGCCGACCAGGCGTCTCCCGGCGATAGAGAAGCCTGTCATGCAGCCGGAATGGCCGGTCGCGCCAGAACTCAACCTCCAGCGGAGTCACGCGAAACCCCGACCAGAAAGGCGGACGCGGGACCCTGGTCAGCGCAAATTTGGCGGCATATCTGGCGATTTCGCGCTCGAACGCGAAGCGCCCTTCCATCGGGCGCGACTGCGCGGAAGCCCACGCACCGATCTGGCTGTCCTTGGGTCTTGTCGCGAAATAAGCGTCGGCTTCGGCCGCGCTGACCTGGCCCGCGGGACCTCGCACACGCACCTGTCGCCGCAGCGACTTCCAATGAAAGCACAGTGCGGCGTGAGTTTCCGACGCGAGTTCCCGGCCCTTCGCGCTCTCAAGATTCGTATAGAACACGAAACCATCTGCATCGGCGCCTTTCAGCAACACCATGCGCACGTTCGGCCGCCCCTCGCCGTCAACACTGGCGAGCGTCATCGCCTCGGGATCATGAAGCTCGTTTTTGACTGCCTCGGCGAACCAGCCCTTGAAATGCGTCATGGGGTCGGGCTGCGTGGCGATGCCGCCATCATCCAGGGGACCGCCGATGTCGCTCATATGCCGCCGCATAGCACCTTCGTCCGGGCGCCGAAAGCCGAGTCACCTTCGCGCAGCCGGCTTTTCCTTACTATATTGAACCAGACCCCGACTCGGCGACGCGGCAACGAAACGCGCGAGTGGGTCTGTGAGCGATCAAGCAAAGTGCGGCCAACAAAAATATGCGCGACCCCTACGAAGTTCTTGGTGTTTCAAAAACGGCAAGCGAGGCCGAGATCAAAAAGGCCTTTCGCACCCTGGCGAAGAAACATCATCCCGATACGCGTGGAGGGGACAGCACTGCAAAGAAGAAATTTCAGGAAATCAGCGCCGCTTACGACATTCTGGGAGACAAGGAGAAGCGGACGAAATTCGACCAGGGCATGATCGACGCCAGCGGAAATCCGCGCGGATTCGAGCCCGGCGCTCAGGGCTTTCGCGGCAGCCCTTTCGGGCGCAATGAAGGTCCCGGCGATTTTCACTTCGCATGGCAGGACGCGGACGCAGCGGACGGCGGATTTCAGCCCGAGGATATCCTGGCCGACATTCTCGGCGGAGGAGGAAGGCGAAGGCGGCAGGCGCGAAAAGGCGAAGATTTTTCATTCGCGCTCACCATTGGCTTTGAGGAAGCCGCGCGCGGCGGCACAAGACGGATCGTGTTGCCGGACGGGCGGGAAGTGGACGTGCGTATTCCGGTCGGTGTGCGCGATGGCCAGCAGATCCGCCTGAAAGGACAAGGCGGGCCCGGGCGCGAGAACGCACCCGCCGGCGACATCCTGCTCACGCTCGCGGTCGCCGCCCATCCCTTCCTGACCCGGGAAGGCAACGATCTCAGGATGGATCTGCCCGTCACACTTGGAGAAGCCGTGCTGGGCGGCAAAGTCAACGTGCCCACGCTGACGGGTCCGGTGACGCTCACCATTCCGGCTGGATCGAACAGTGGCTCTTCGCTTCGACTCAAGGGCAAGGGAGTTCCGGCCCGTGGCGGCCAGCCGGCCGGCGATTTCTATCTGCGCCTGGTTGTGACGCTTCCCGACAAGCCCGACGCCGGCCTCAGGGAGTTCGCCGGGACCTGGCAACCCGATTTCGATCCGCGCGCGAAACTTCGGTGACGGTCTCCTTGCTTTCTCCACCGATCCGCCCTAGCGGGACGGGACAGGGTATTCGAGCGCGCTCCATCTTCCTCCCCCATCGTGGGGGAGGTGCCGAGCGAAGCGAGGCGAAGGGGGGCGTGGCGCGCGCCGCGCGCGGACTCGCCCCCCCGGTTTTCTCCGCTTCGCTGAGTTTATCCTCCGGCCGCGCTTTGCGCGGACCGGGGGGCAAACCACCTCCCCACGATGGGGGAGGAAAACCGAACGCAGATTTTCGGCACGAGCGTGCACATTGAGAGGGCATAAATGACGTCAGGCAAGCTCATGCATGGCAAGCGCGGGCTGATCATGGGCGTCGCGAATGAGCGCTCGATTGCATGGGGCATTGCGCAGATTCTGCATGCCCATGGCGCCGAGCTTGCCTTTACCTATCAGGGCGACACGTTTCGCAAGCGCGTGACGCCGCTCGTGGAGCCGTTGCAGCCCGCAGCGTTGATCGATTGCGACGTGACGGAACAGGGCTCGCTCGACGCGGCCTTTGCCCGGCTTCAGGAAAAGTGGACCTCTCTGGATTTCCTCGTCCACGCCATCGCATTTTCCGACAAGGAGCAACTCAAAGGCCGATATATCGACACCACTGCAGAAAATTTCGCCGCCACGATGAACGTCTCATGCTTCTCGTTCACGGCCGCATCGCAACGCGCCGAAAAGATGATGCCGAGCGGAGGCAGCCTGCTCACCCTTACCTATTACGGCGCGGAAAAGGTGATGCCGCACTACAACGTCATGGGCGTAGCCAAGGCGGCACTCGAAGCCAGTGTTCGCTACATGGCCGAGGATCTTGGCAAGCGTGCAATTCGCGTCAATGCGGTTTCGGCCGGACCGATCAAGACCCTCGCCGCGTCGGGCATCGGCGATTTCCGCTACATTCTGAAGTGGAATGAGTTGAACGCGCCATTGCGCCGCACGGTCACAACCGAAGAGGTCGGCAACACTGCGCTCTTCCTGCTCTCCGATCTTGGGCGCGCGGTCACCGGAGAAATCCTGCATGTGGATTGCGGTTATCACATCGTGGGCATGAAGGCCGAGGACGCCCCCGATATCGCCGTCGCCGTCCGACCGAACAGCGCGGGGCCGGCGCGAGAGCGGGACGGGTGAGCTACAATACTTTTGGCCACGTCTTCCGGGTGACTACGTTCGGCGAGAGTCACGGGCCGGCACTTGGCTGCGTCGTCGACGGATGTCCGCCGGGAATCCCCTTGAAGGAATCGGACATTCAGAAAGATCTCGATCGGCGGCGTCCCGGCCAGTCGAAATATGTGAGCCAGCGCAAAGAACCCGATCGCGTGCAGATTTTATCTGGCGTCTTCCAGGACGAGCGCATGGAAGCGCAACTCACGACCGGCACGCCGATCGCGCTCATGATCGAGAATCTCGATGCGCGGCCCAGGGACTATTCCGATATTCGCGACAAGTTTCGGCCGGGCCACGCCGACTACACTTACTGGGCGAAATACGAAGTAAGAGATTATCGCGGCGGCGGGAGGCAATCGGCGCGGGAGACGGCGGCCCGCGTTGCGGCGGGGGCCATTGCGCGCAACTTGCTCGATTCAGTTTACCCGGGCGTGCATATCCGCGGTGCACTCGTGCAAATGGGTCCGCACCACATCGCGCGCGAGCGCTGGGATTGGGACGAGGTCGCGCGCAATCCCTTCTTTTGCCCCGATGCCGGCGCCATCGCGGGCTGGGCTGCCTATCTCGAAACGCTGCGCAAGAGCGGCTTGTCCTGTGGCGCGGTGGTCGAGGTGGTGGCCGAGGGAATTCCCGCCGGGCTCGGTGCTCCGATATACGCCAAGCTCGACGCGGACATTGCCGCCGCACTAATGAGCATCAATGCGGTCAAAGGCGTGGAGATCGGCGACGGATTCGCGTCGGCCCTGCTGTCCGGCGAAAACAATTCGGACGAGATGCGCAAGGGATCGGACGGCAGTCCCGCGTTTCTTTCCAATCACGCGGGCGGCATTCTTGGCGGAATATCGAGCGGGCAACCGATCGTCGCCCGATTTGCCGTCAAGCCAACCTCGTCAATTCTCAAACCCATGCGAACCATCGACATCGCCGGGAATGAAACTGAAATCGTGACCAAGGGCCGTCACGATCCGTGCGTCGGCATACGCGCGGTGCCCGTGGGAGAAGCGATGCTTGCCTGCACGCTTGCAGACCATGCGCTCCTTCACCGCGCCCAGACGGGTGCGCCTTGAGCCGCCATCACCGCCATTTGGGAAGCTCGGATTCGATATTGGCCCCGATCGACATTTGTGGTTCCGATGGCGGTCCGACATGTTCTTTCTTCTCGCGTGCGGCGACGCAGTTTTGGGCTTCACGGCCAAGCGTGGGAAAGCCGTCCGAACGCGCCCACACCGAAAGCAGGCATTCGTCGAAATAGGGATATCTGTCGGTCTGGCCACAGCCAAACGACGTCCGGTCCCCGCGCGCGGCGGTCAGGATCAGCCGGTTGGCGCTGGCCAGGGCAGGTACGAAGATACCGGAGAAACACGCGGAGACGACGACCACGGTGGGTCTGCCCGAACAAGAGTTGCTGAGCATCCTGGCGAGCTGGTTGGGCTGCAGGACGGAATCGCCCAGTACAACTCCGTCCGGCGATCCGTGCGACGAGAAATAGAGCAGGCAGCCGCCGCGTGCGCGATTCGACAAATCCCAGAGCGCGTTTCCGATTGCTTGCGCATTAACCGGCCCATCGGATGCGCCCGGCCTGACCGAGAACTCCACCACATTCTCGCGCGCAAATCCGAGCGCAATCAGATCGCGCGTCACGTCGCGGCGCGCATTGTCGAAGATCTCGCTTGGACTTCCGTTATGGGCGTGCCAATCGCCCGCGACGACAATCGCGGCCCAATCGGAGAAACCACCCTGGGCCAGAACGGGCTGCGCAAGCAGTGCTAACAGAATGACAAGCGCAGCGGAGAACACATTTCCTCCCCCGCGCGCGGTTTTCCTCCCCCAACGTGGGGGGAGGAAAATGCAGCGTGTGCTCGCGTTCAACTTCGTTTCCTGCGTTGCGGTTTCGGCGCTGCTTTCTTTTCGAAGACCCAAATCTTCGTCAAATACGCGATGTCGGTGTCGATCAGCTTCAATCCTGCCGCGCCAAACAGGGCACCGAGGTCGCTACGTGCGAAGCTCTCGTAGTATGGCTCGTGCAGAAGAGTCGGGAATGCGTCGATCAGTCCGTCGCAGTCAGAGATGTCTCCGTACTGGATCGTGTCGGCCAAAACGAAAATACCGCCTGGTTTCAGCACGCGCGCAATCTCGCGCGCCACTCGGATTCGAACCCGCGGCGGCAGCTCATGAAACACGAAGATGCTGACGGCGGCATCCACACTCGCATCATCCAACGGGACATCTTCGGCGGATGCGGCGAGGAATTTCACGCTGCGATGTTTCGAAAGCGCACGGCGCGCCCGTTCAAGATAGGGTTCCGACAAATCGAGTGCGACCACCTTCAACCGCGGCTGCGCCCGTTTCACGAATGACAGAAATTCCCCCGTCCCCGCGCCGATGTCCAGCAGCGTCATTCGACTTGGATCGCGGCCCTCGATAAACCTTGCAATCGGCACATAGGCACGCCGCCGCATCGCATCGGCGGTGCCGGCGAACAGCGCCTCCACCTGAAAATCGTAGAGCCGCGCCGAATCGTCGCTCAAATATCCGTCCGTCTGGAAGTGAAAATTCTGGCGGTAATAGCGCGGCAGATGATCGGCGTCCGCATCGACTTCATCATGGCCGCAGCGACGGCGTCGCTCGGCGACGCGGGGAATATCTGCGAGATAAAGGGGGCTCGCCCGGGCGCGACGCATCTCGTCGGTCAGATCGAGAGGCATCGGATAGAGACCTTCTTCCACATTGTTCAAATCCGTGACGAAGAGCACGCGCATGCCCTTGAGGGTTGCGCGGAGTGAGGGGAATTTGCGGCTCGGCGTATCGGCATCGGCGAAAGCGTCACGGGCGACGACGCGCGCCACCAGATAGTGGGCGCCGTAGAAAGCCACACGCGCCGTCTGCGCGGCCGCGTAGGTCAGCCTCTCCACCCTTGTCGCCATCTCAGTGCCGTCCGAGGAAGGCTACGAGCTCAATATGGGACGACCACAGGAATTGGTCCACCGGCTGAACGGATTCGATGCGCCAGCCGCCGTCGCCGAGAATGCGGGCGTCGTGCGCGAAGGTCTCCGGATTGCAGGAGACATAGGCGGCGCGGGTCAGTTTCGATGCGGCTAGCGTTTTGGCAAGCGCGGCGGCTCCGGCGCGCGGCGGGTCGAGTACGGCAGCATCGTAGCGATCAAGCTCGGTGGCGGAGAGAGGCCGCCTGAAGAGATCGCGAACTTCCGCCGTGACCGGCTTCAACTTTTGAGTTTTGCGCGCAGCGGCCAGAAGCGCCGCAATGGAGGCGGCATCTGAATCGACGGCATGGACATGCGCCCGTCCAGCGAGCGGCAAGGTGAATGTTCCGCAACCCGCGAAGAGATCCACAATCCGGCCCACGCCCTTCATTGCATCCTGCACCGCCTCCTGAAGGAGCCGTTCGCCTCGATGTGTCGGCTGCAGAAATGAAGTTGGCGCGATTTCGACTTCAGCCCCGGCGAAATGCACGACCGGCGAAGCGAATTGGACGGCTGATTCGCCATGAACGGTTACGCGAGCGATGCCGAACCGGTTCGCCCAGCGCGCGAGTGCTGGCGCATGTCGCGAGACTCGATCAGAGACCACGCCAACTTCCAGGTCGATCCCGTTGTCGGCCTCCGTCAGCCGGGTCTCCGCTTCTTCGCCGTCGCGCAACAGCACCGTCAGCAACTCGCGGAGCGGCGGAATCAACGCAACGAGACCGGGCGTCAACACGCGGCACTCTGAGAGGTCGACGATCCGATGCGAGCGGGCAGCGCGAAATCCGAGCTCCACGACGCCGTCCCTTTTCACCGCTTTCAGCGCAGCGCGCCGCCGCGTGCCCGGCTCCACATCGGCCGGCAGTTCGATGGGCACTTTCTCAAGCCCGTGCCTGGATAGCGCTAGCACGACTTGCTCCCGTTTCATGTCGCGATAGGCGGCGTGCGGCATGTCCTGAAATGTGCAGCCGCCGCAGGTTCCAAAGTGGCGGCAGAGCGCGCTCATGCACGAAGCGCATCGCAATGTAAGAGAAACCTGTCCGCGCAGCCCCCGATCCGTTCGGGGGCGGGTCTCACGCGCGCTCGCCTGCCACCGCGACATCCGGCCTGCCAAGTGCGCCGAGCACGGTGGCGACGATGGCCCTGGAATCGAGACCGGCGGATTCGTACATCCGCTCGGGTGAATCGTGATCGATGAAGCGGTCCGGAAGGATCATCGGCCTGAACTTCAGCCCCGCATCAAGCAATCCTTCCCAGGCGAGGAACTGCATGACATGCGCCGCGAAGCCGCCCACGGAGCCTTCTTCCACGGTGATGAGGACTTCGTGCTCGCGCGCGAGTCTGCGGATCAAATCCTTGTCGAGCGGCTTGGCAAACCGCGCGTCCGCAACGGTCGCTGACAATCCATAGCCCGACAGCCTCTCGGCCGCTGCGAGGCATTCGGCAAGCCGTGTGCCGAGGCTGAACAGTGCGATCGTGGTGCCCTCGCGCATGACGCGTCCCACACCGAGGGGGAGAGGGGTTCCGGCGGCGGGGCGCGCCAGACCCCATCCTTCTCCGCGCGGATAACGGACGGCTGAAGGCCGGTCGTCGATCTGTGCGGCAGTGGCAACCATATGCGTCAGTTCGACTTCGTCCGCCGCGGCCATGACAACAAACCCCGGCAGCGTGGCGAGGTAGGTCACATCGAAGGAGCCCGCATGGGTTGGACCATCGGCGCCGACGAGTCCGGCGCGGTCCATCGCAAAACGCACCGGCAGCGACTGGATCGCCACGTCGTGTACGACCTGATCGTAGGCCCGCTGCAGGAACGTCGAATAGATCGTGGCGAAAGGCTTCAGACCCTCTGCCGCGAGTCCAGCTGCAAACGTAACGCCGTGCTGCTCGGCGATACCTACGTCGTAGCAACGGTCTGGAAACCGCTTTGCAAACAGGTCGAGCCCGGTTCCAGATGGCATGGCCGCCGTGATCGCGATGATGCGTTCGTCCTTCTCCGCCTCGGCGATCAGAGCTTCGGCGAAAACCTTGGTGTAGCTGGGCGCCTTCGTGGGCGATTTGCTCTGCTCGCCCGTGAGCACGTTGAACTTGACGACGCCGTGATATTTGTCCGCCGACGCTTCGGCAGGCGGATAGCCCTTGCCCTTTTGCGTCACCACGTGAACGAGAATGGGGCCGTTCTGCGCGTCGCGCACGTTCTCGAGCACGGGCAGCAAATGATCCAGATTGTGCCCGTCGATCGGCCCCACATAATAGAAGCCCAGCTCTTCGAACAGTGTGCCGCCCATCGCGATGCCGCGCGCATATTCTTCCGCGCGGCGCGCGGTATTCTCCATCGGACGGGGCAACAGCTGGGCGAGCTGCTTCGCGACGCGCCGGATTCCGCGATAGGGGCGGCTCGAAATCAGCTTGGCAAGATAGGCGCTCATCGCGCCAACCGGCGGCGCGATCGACATGTCGTTGTCGTTGAGCACGACGATGAGGCGGGCATTGATGGCGCCGGCGTTGTTCATCGCCTCGTACGCCATGCCCGCGCTCATCGCGCCGTCGCCGATTACGCAGACAACGTTGTGCGTCTCCTTCTTCTGGTCGCGTGCCACCGCGAAACCCAGGCCGGCGGAGATCGAAGTGGAGGAGTGCGCGGCGCCAAAGCAGTCATAGATGCTCTCGCTGCGCTTGGTGAATCCGGACAGACCCCCGCCTTGCCGCAATGTGCGGATGCGATCGCGTCGTCCGGTAATGATCTTGTGGGGATAGGCCTGGTGGCCCACGTCCCAGATCAGCTTGTCGCGTGGCGTATCGAAAACGTGGTGCAGTGCGACCGTCAATTCGACCACGCCCAGTCCCGCCCCCAGATGACCTCCGGTCACCGCAACGGCGGCAATGGTTTCCTGGCGGAGCTCGTCGGCAACCTGCCGCAGCTGGGCGCGCGACAGTTTGCGGAGATCCCGGGGCTCCTTGATCGTATCGAGAAGCGGCGTCTTCGTGGGCAAGCCTGTTGCCGGCAAGCTCATTCGTTTCGCTCCGATCATGCCCGCCGCGAGATCACGAACTCAGCCGCCGCTCGCAGAAGGTCGGCCCTTTCATCAAACAAATCAAGGTGACCGGCGGCCTGTGCCGCCAGCGCCTCGGCTTGCGCACGCGCCCTGCCGGCCCCCAGAACGGAGACGACAGTCGGCTTACCGCGATCAGCGTCCTTTCCCGCGGCCTTCCCCATTTTGGCAGGGTCGCCCTCGGCATCCAGCAGATCGTCCACGATCTGGAACGCAAGGCCGAGATCCTGACCATAGGCGGATAACGCATTGCGGGCGGAGGCGGATGCACGGCCCAGGATCGCCCCAGCCTCGCAACTGAAGGTAATGAGCGCCGCGGTCTTCATTCTCTGCAGCCGCGTAATCTCGGGCAGGCCGGGCGAGCCATGCTCGAAGGCGATGTCCATCATCTGTCCGCCGACCATGCCGGCGTGACCTGCGGCGTGGGCAAGCCTGACCACCAATTCGCACCGCACGAACGGGTCGCCATGTGCGTCGGGCGCGGCCAGAAGTCCGAACGCCAGCGTCAACAAGGCGTCCCCCGCAAGTATGGCGGTTGCTTCGTCGAAGGCCTTGTGAACCGTTGGTTTTCCGCGTCTGAGATCGTCGTCATCCATCGCGGGAAGATCGTCGTGCACGAGCGAATAGGCGTGCACACATTCGACGGCGGCCGACACCCGGCCGAGCGCGCGCCGGTCGACACCGAACAGCCGGCCGCTCTGCTGAACCAGAAATCCGCGCAAGCGTTTTCCGCCTCCGAGCGCGGCGTAGCGCATGGCTTCGAGAAGCCGGCCCTCAGGACCGCTTGCAGTCGGCAGAAGCGTATCGAGCGAACGTTCCGTAAAAGCGGCCGCTTCCGCGAGGGCGGGCCCGAGCATCGATTGAAGATTGCGAGAATCGGTCACTGCCGTTGCCATTCGAGTGGTTCAGCCGAGATCGAGTGGCTCGACGCGCTCGGCGCCCTTCGCGCCGGCGACCACTTTTTCCAGCCGGCTCTCCGCCGCTCTCAGTTTACTTTCGCAATGCGTTTTCAGGGCCTGGCCCCGCTCGTACAGGCTGATGGAATCCTCGAGATCCACCTCGCCCTGCTCGAGCCGGGCCACGATGTTTTCGAGCTCCTGCAGCGCCAGCTCAAAACTCAAGCTTTCGATTGCGGCGCCCTGCACGACTGGCTTCGCGGACATTGTTGCCTCCCTTCAAGGCCGCGGATGTGAGCCGGCCATCAGCGCGCGCACATGAACTGCCGTCGAATTTGCCAGCGCGTCGAGGTCATATCCACCTTCAAGAGCCGAAACAACGCGGCCTTCGCAAAACCGCGCAGCGATCTCGCACAAACGAGCAGTCGCCCAACCGAAATCCGTTTCGTGGAGGCACAGACCCGCCAGGGGATCGGCCTCATGCGCGTCGAATCCCGCCGAGATGAAGAGAAATTGCGGCGAGAATCGGGCCAGTGAGGGGAGGATCTGATTCTCGAAAGCGCAGCGGAAGGTCTCGCCTCCCGAACCGGCAGCGAGCGGCACGTTGACAACGTTGCCTGCGATGCCCCGCTCGCCGGTGTTTCCCGTGCCGAGATAGAGAGGAAATTGATGCGTCGACGCATAGAAGAGATTTGGATCGTCGAAGAAAATGTCCTGTGTGCCGTTCCCATGATGGACGTCGAAATCGACAACCGCGATGCGCTCGATCCCATGGGTCGCGCGGGCGTGCAGCGCGCCGACCGCAACATTGTTGAACAAGCAGAAGCCCATGGATCGCCCCCGCTCGGCGTGGTGACCGGGCGGCCGCACGGCGCAGAAAGCGTTTCCGATACGACCTTCCATTACCGCATCCACGGCTTTCACGATGGCGCCCGCCGCTCTGAGCGCGGCTTCCGCAGAACCCGGCGACATCGCTGTGTCGGCGTCTATCCGCGCGAAACGACCTGGCTCAATCCTGGCCTCGAGAATCGCGTCGACAAGTGCTGCTTCGTGCACCCGAAGGAGTGCCCCGCGTCGCGCCCGAGGACTATCGATCCGGACAAGATCCGGAAACCGTGCGGCGTCGAGCGAACGCAGCACGGCCTGCAAACGCTCGACCCGCTCGGGATGGCCGGGAGGCATGAGATGCTCAAGACAGGCGGCGTGCGTGAGAAGTCCCGTGGTCATCGGACGATGATATAGCGCGACTGCGCACTTCGAGCGACGTGACTCGGCTGTACCAGTGCCCTGATTCGATCCCCTACGAGGGCGAGGACCCCGAAAGCGTCACCGGCGACTCCAGATATAGAGAGGGGAAAATGCTCTTCAGTGCCGCGAGCTTTGGCATGTCCACGCCGAGCACGTAGGAGCTGGCCGGATGTTTGAGAGTGTAGTCCTGCTCGGAATCGGCGACGCGGTGGAACCTCACCAATGGCTCAACCTGCGTCGCAATCGCGCCACCAAACGAGCCGGTGGACTGAAGCTGCTGGATATAGGACTGCGCAATCTTCTGCTGGGTATCGTCCGAATAATAGATCACCGAGCGATATTGTGGGCCTACGTCCGGTCCCTGACGGTCGACCTCGGTGGGGTCATGCGCGACGGAGAAATAGATCTGCAAGATCTGTCCGTAGGAAATCTGGTTCGGATCGAACGTGATTTGGACCGACTCGGCGGGTGTGCCGCCGCGGTGCATGAGCTGGTCCTCGCCACTCGGCATGCCGGAAAATCCTGCGACGACCTGCCGGACCCCCTTCACACGTTCGAACACGCCCTGCATGCCCCAATAGCATCCGCCGGCGAGGACGGCGGTTTGGGCCTGACCCGGTTGACGGGGGTTGTCGGCCGCTGGAGCCGGTATCGGTTTGGGCGCGTCATGGGCCAGCGCCGCCGCCGTCGACGAAATCAGGATCGAGACACAGGCTCGAAGCAATAGCTGGCGCATTTTGGTTCATCCTTTCTTACCGGGCGTCATCCGGATCGTTTGACAAAACGCAGGGCGGCGGAATCGACGCAGTAGCGCAGGCCCGTCGGCGGCGGTCCGTCCTGGAACAGATCGCCGAGGTGCCCATCGCACAGCGCACAGGAGACTGACGTGCGGTGCAGCCCAAACCGGTTGTCTTCGATTTTCACGATATTGTGGACGGAGATGGGTTCGTAAAAGCTCGGCCATCCTGTGTGCGAAACAAACTTCGTCGACGAATCGAACAGCGCCGTATTGCAGCAAATGCATCGGTATAGACCGTCATGGCGCGAGTCCCAGTACGCGCCGCTGAACGGCTTCTCGGTGCCGGCACGGCGGGTGACGGCAAACTGTTCTGGGGTGAGCTCTCGCTGCCAGGCGTCGTCGCTCTTCACGACTTTCGCGAGCCGGACGAGTCCGGTGCTGTTTCCCGAAGCCGTAAAATTCTCGATCGTGACGTCGGGAGCCTGCTCCGTCGCCTCAGCGGCCCCTACCAGCCACTGTGCGCGGACCGCCACAATCGCCGTCAGCGCGCTTCCTGAAAGCACGAATGCCCGCCTCGACGGACGATCCAGTCGGTGCCGATCCACAATTTTCGTTCGCTCGGCTGTCTGCATAGCAATGCTCTTGGGTGACTTTAGTACCGGCAGCCTTGGGCAGTGAAATTAACTCAAGCGGCGCGCACATCACATGCGCGAGAGGTCCACGCCCGAGTCACTCGGGTTTTCATCCGGTTTGCGCGCGAAGAAACACCGACATTCGCGTTGGGAGCCGTGGGCAAACCTCCAACAAGTTGGGCGGCGAATGCAGTGTTCGGGGCCGGTTTCGCGTCAATCGGGTTTCGCGCCGGAGCGCGGAGCGCCGTTCCATTTCTGGCATTTGCTCGACTTCCCTCAGCGGTGTGAAATCGCACGTTTCGAATAGATGCACAAAAGCCACAGAGCGCACATGAATGGTGCGCACAAGCGAAATGGCTTTTGACCGGGGCCGGTCATGTCTTCTAGCCTAGAATCAAACGGGCAATACCGTGCAGGCCATCCGGCGCGCGGGGGCAGCTGCCAGCTTCGGCAGGCGAGGTCCGTTGGTGGCAGTCGTCGTTACCGACAGAACCTAAGGGGGTTTCACGTGTTCAAGATCAACCAAGATACTCGCAGTCTGCGTTCCGCCCTGCTTCTCGGAGCAGCTTCCGCCGCGGCAATCGGAATGGCCGCGCCGGCCTCGGCGCAAGAGGCACCCGCCGCCCCTGAGACTGTGGTGGTCACCGGTTCGCGCATCCCGCAGACCGGCCTCTATAGCGCCAGCCCCGTCACCGCTGTCGGCCAGCAGGAGATGAAATTCGAGGGCACGACCGACGTCAGCACCCTCGTCAACAATCTGCCGGAGGCCTTCGCTGACCAGACCTCGGGCATGTCGAACGCGTCCACCGGTACAGCCACGGTCGACCTTCGCGACCTGGGAGCCAAGCGCACGCTGGTTCTCGTAAATGGCACGCGCCTGATGCCGGGCGACGTGGCCGACCCGGTCGCCGACCTGAACGACATTCCCGCGGCGCTTGTCGACCACGTGGAAGTTCTGACCGGCGGCGCCTCGGCCGTGTACGGTTCCGACGCCTTGGCCGGTGTCGTGAACTTCGTCATGCGCAAGGATTTCGAAGGCATCGAAGTCGACGGAACCTACTCCATCACGCAGAACGACAATACCAATTCCCGCTGGCGCGACGCAACGCAAACTGAAGTCAACGGAGGCGCCTTCGGATTTTCGCAGACCAAGGAGAACAGCTGGGACGGCGCCACCGACGACGCCACCCTGATCATGGGCACCAACACCGCCAACGACAAAGGCAATGTGACTGCCTATCTTAGTTACCGGAATTCGCAACCCGTTGTCGGATATAACCGCGACTATGCCGAATGCACGATCAGCAACTCCTCGACGGGAAAAGTGTGCGGAGGCTCATCCAACTTCAACCGATGGCTTTCATTCGACAATCTGTTTCACGATATTGGTTCGGGTCAGGCGGCGAATTTCGACTATTTCGAACACGGAACGGGCAAGTCCGGCAGCGGCACCTTCGTTCCATACACGGGCGCGCCCGATCAGCACTTCAACTACGGCGCGCTCAACTACAGCCAGCGTCCCGACACGCGCTACACCGGCGGATTTTTTGCCCATTACCAGGAAAACAAGGAGCTCGATATCTACTCGAGCTTCATGTTCGCGGACGACCACACGGTCGCGCAGATCGCGCCGTCCGGCCTCTTCCTCGGATCGGGAACGGAATTCAGCAATACGGTATATGTCAACTGCGGCAATCCGCTGATGTCGCCAACCGAAAACTTCGATCTCTGTGGACAGCTCCCGGGTGACAAGCTACAAACCGTCACCGGGGTCAACGGCAAGCCCTTTACCTACTATAACGGTGCCGGCAACACGGCCATCCCCGGGCTCAATCCGGGCGGCCTCCCGGGATTCGCAAATCTGGAAGTGGGCCGCCGCGACATCGAAGGCGGCGACCGTCAAGCCGATCTGCGCCACACCTCGTATCGCATGCAGGTTGGCGCGCGCGGAGACCTGGGCGATGGCTGGACATACGATGTGTACGCGCAATATGGCCTCACGCTGTTTACCGAGACGTACCTGAACGAATTCTCCAAGAACCGCGTCCAGCAGGCCCTGCTGGTCGATCCGACGACGGGCAAGTGCTTCGGAAACGAAAATCTGGGCGGCAACCCGGCGTCGGGAACTCCAGGCTGCGTGCCGCTCGACATTTTCAACGGGCTGGGCTCGATCACGCCGTCGATGCTTAACTTCGTCAAGACGCCCGGCTTGCAGAACGGATTCACCCAGGAGCAGATCGTGAGCGGCAGCATCACGGGCGATCTGGGCGAGTGGGGCATGCAATCGCCCTGGGCGAAGAATCCGGTCGCCATCTCGGTCGGCACAGAATATCGGGCCGAAACACTTAAGCTGAACACGGACGAGGAATTCTCGACCAATGACCTCTACGGTCAGGGCTCAGCCACCTTCTCGGTGCCCGAATCGGGCTTCAACGTCTCCGAAGGGTTCACGGAAGTGAAAGTGCCCCTGGTGCAAGGCATGCCATGGGTCGAAGATCTGACGCTCAACGGCGGCTACCGCTATTCGTCGTACAATACGGCCGGCTCGACCAACACTTACAAATACGGCGCGGAATGGCAGCCGATCGACGACTTCCGCCTGCGCGGCAGCGTCGAGCGGGCGGTTCGCGCGCCAAACGTGCTCGAGCTGTTCTCGCCGACGAACGTCGTGCTGTTCTCGGGGGTTATTTCTGGTGGAGATCCATGCGCTTTCACCACGAAAGGACGATGCGCAACGGTACCCAACGCGGGCAATTCCGCTGTGCTCAAGTGCCCTGCGACTCAGTGCAATCAGCAGGTGGGCGGAAATACGTTGCTCAAGCCCGAGGTTTCCGATACGCGAACAGCCGGCATCGTTTTCACGCCGACCTTCATCGATGGCTTCACGGCTACCGTCGACTGGTTCAATATCAAGGTCGACAATTACATCAATACTCTGGGTCCAAACCAAACCTTGGCCGAGTGCTATGGTTCCGGCGCGACGGCCAGCTCCGAGGCGTTCTATTGCCCGCTGGTTCACCGCAGCGGATCCGGCCAGATCTGGGGTGCTGGTTATGTACAGGCTCCCACGATAAATACCGGCTGGCTGCAGACCAAGGGTGTGGATTTCGAGATGAACTACCAGTCAGACATGGCGACGTGGGGGGTGGAAAACGTGGGCTCTCTGGCCTTGAATTTGACCGGCACCTATCTCGATACCTTGCTGACCGAGCCCGTACCGCAAGTTTCCCTGCTCCGCTCCATCTCAACTCCCTACGATTGCGCCGGCCTTTATGGCGCATCGTGCGGAACGCCGGCTCCGAAGTGGCGCACCAAGCTGCGTCTCACATGGACGACGCCTTGGGACGTCGATATTTCGGCCGCGTGGCGTTACCTCGGCGCGGTTGCACTCGATGCGGATACTTCGGATCCGTCGGTGGGCGGCGGACCGGGCGTAGTGACCTGTCCCAACGGCAAAAAAATCAGCGGTGCCGGCGACTGCCTGAATGCCCAGATCGCGTCCTACGACTACTTCGACCTTTCGGCCGACTGGAACGTCCGGGAAGGCCTCGACCTGAGAGCCGGCGTCGAAAATATCTTCGATATCGAGCCGCCGGTTGTCTCGTTGAGTGCCTGTCCCACCGGTCCTTGTAACAACAATTCATGGCCGGGTGTTTACGACGTTCTGGGCCGCACGTTGTTCGTGGCCGCGACGCTCAAATACTGATCCGGTCTTATCCTGACCAAAGGTGGCGGCCGCGAGGCCGCCACCTTTTTTATCGGCCGGTCGCATGTTAAAGGCTCGGTCGCAGCCGATCCGGTCTTGAAGCCTGCCATGTCCACACAGATCGAGGGCGGCGCCCCATCGACTGCCGAGGCGGTGTCGGTGGTCCGTCAGGCCGTAGCCATGTCGGACTTCGGGAGAGCTGCCGCACAGGCCGATGTTTTCCTGGCCCAGGGGCTAATTCACCCCGCTCTCTTGAGTGCGCGCGCACTATGGCTCGAGCGGCAGGGCCGCGACGAGGATGCGCTGACGGCTTTCCAGCAGGCGCGCGCGCTTTCGCCTGGAGATTCGACCCTTCTCAATGCGATCGGCCTCTGCCTCACGAGATTGTTCCGGCTGGACGAGGCAGTGGGGGTTTTCGACGAGGCGATACGCATCAATCCGTCACATGCTGCAACACACCAGCGCAAAGGCGTCGCACTGGGCATGGGCGGCCACCTTGATGCGGCACAACGAGCGCACGCACGCGCGGTCCAGCTCGATCCTCGCAACGTGGAGGCGATTGCGAATCTCGCAGCGATCTTGGCGAAAAAAGGCGACATGGGCGCCGCGCGCGCACGTGCCGAGCGCGTCCTGAAACTCGACCCTGCCAATGGCACTGCCCACGCAGCGCTGGCGCTTGTGGAACTGTCGGCGCTTCAGTTTTCCGATGCCGAACAGCGCCTTCGCAAAGTGCTGGCCGGCGGCGCGCTTTCCGACCATGGGCGTGCCGTCGCGCTCGGACTGTTGGGAGATGCATTGGACGGGCAGGACCGCACCGACGATGCATTTGCTGCCTACACTGAGGCCAATGCTGCGTTACGCAGCTTTCACGGGAGCCGGTTCCAATATGAGCCGGGGACTGTGCCTCGGCTCGAATCGGTATTGTCGAGCTTCGAAGCCGTCGAGAGCAGCAAATGGACGGCTCGTGACGATGATCCGAATGCGGGAAGCGGCACGGTTGCGCATGTGTTCCTGCTTGGCTTTCCGCGCTCCGGGACGACGATTCTCGGCCAGGCTCTCAATAGTCACCCTGAAATCGTGACGCTCGAAGAACGCGACTGCCTGGCCGAGCCGGCCGAGCGTTATCTCACGAGCGCATCCGGCCTCGAGTATCTTGCGAACCTCGGCGATCACGAGCGGGCGGCAGAGCGGGCCGCGTACTGGGAGCGCGTGCGGCGGCACGGCATCAGGGCGGAAGGAAAGGTTTTCGTCGATAAGCACCCGTTCAACACGCTCAAGCTCCCCCTTCTCGCCAAACTGTTCCCACGGGCGAAAATCCTGTTTGCCGTCCGCGACCCGCGCGACGTCGTCCTGAGCTGTTTTCGCCGGCATTTCGACGTGGATCGGATCAAGTATGAGTTCCTGACGCTCGAGGGTGCCGCGCGCCTCTATGACGTAATCATGCGGTTCTCCGAGGCGTGCCGACTGCGACTGCCGCTCGACTTTTACCTGCACCGTCACGAGCATCTCGTCTCAGACTTCGACACCAGCACGCGGTCGGTTTGCGATTTTCTCGGCATCTCGTGGAACGCGGGCATGCGCGAGTTCGCCAACCGTGCCGCTGTGATCAATGCCCAGTCAGCCAGCGCGACTCAGCTTCGCGGAGGCCTTTACGGGGAAGGCCTCGGCCAGTGGCGGCGGTACCGCGCGCAGATGGCGAACGTCCTGCCGCAGCTTGAATGTTGGGTTGAGCAGTTCGGCTATTCGCCAGAGTAAAATCCCGCTCCCCGCGGTCGTCTCACGCCTGCGAGGGCATTGGCAGAGTGTCGCCGTCGGCCGTGTAGCCCAGACGCTTCATGACAGCTCCGTGTTCGGCGACGATTCTGCCGCGTATGGCCGGATCCAATACGCCTTCCCAGCATTTCGCGCGTCCCGACCGGAAGAATCGTAGCGAACCTCCAGGCCGCTCCACAAATCCTGTCCTCATCTCTTCGCTTTGCAGTCGCTCGAAGCGAGTGGCTTCGACGGCCAGGCTCAGCTCATCGGACGTCACCCGCACACCCGCAGCCACCGCGATACCCGAAAACTGCTCCATGGGAGTCGCGAGCAAATCCTCATAGCGCACCATGGTGACGGCATACGGCCCGTTAAGCCACGAGTTGACATTCGAACTCCAGCTCCCGAAATCCTCCGGCATGGCGTCCGTCGCTTTCGATACGCGCCTCTCCGGTTCTTCGAGTCCCATGAAATCGACCGCACGCTCGGAAGTCGACCCAAAATGACAGGCCATCGATACAGCGACATCGAAGGGATGACGGACGACATAAATAACGAGGCGCACGGAGTCGGTCGGGTAAAGCCACTCGCCCTGCCTGTTGCGGCGCGCCGTGTCATGGACCTTCACGAAGGCGTCGCCTTCCAGTTCCGCGGCAAAGCGGCGGTAAACATCGGGCAGGAAGAATTCGATTTCGTCAGACAACAGATCGGCCGCGTTGACGGGAACAAGCGTATCGAAAACCTGGCGTCGCAACATCCCCTGCAAGCCCCCGTCAAGGCTATTGATCGGGTGGTCGGGTCCGTATTTCAGCCGTTCCAGGAAAATCCTGATCCAGGTGTTGCCCGATTTGGGAAAGCTGGCGATCAGCACCAGACTCCCGCTCATCGCATTGCCTCCGACAAGAGGTCGGCGAGTTGGTGAATGTTACATCGCCTCGAGCCATCGAGTCTTAATGGCCGGCATCCCTGGGCGACCTGCCCCACGATGCGCGCGTGATCGCTCCCGCGGCCCAGGGGCTCGATTTGCCCCGGTCGAAAAGTATGTTCCCTCAAGAGACGTTCGCACGCCGCCGATGGAAGAGCGACGAGCCCCGGCTCAAGATCCATGCGCAATCTGACGATGGCCGTGAGGGCTGCAGGACCGGGTGCGGGAGGAACGGGAACATGAAATTTTTCCAGACCGTTGCGCACGCGAGAAAGCCGGTCGCAATCGTGCCAGCCCAACATGGCGCAGGCATCGCGCCACAATTTGACCGCGGCGTTGCCGGGCCACGCGATTGAAATGACGCCGTTCCAGGTAATCCGCGTAATGTCATCCGCTATGAGCCGCCAACCGCGCCGGCAGAGCGCAGCGGCAAGCGTCGACTTGCCGAAAGCGGACGGCCCGCAGATCGCGACGCAGCGAAAATCCGGAGACAAGACCGTGGCTGCAGCAAGCGCCAGCTCACCGCGCTGATGAATGAGTGTTCCCCGCGCGCTCCCGTCCAAAAAGAGTTGCGCCGCGGAGCGGTCCGCTGCCGGCGCGATGGCGACTTCGATCGACGTGCCGTCGCGGATCAGGTAGCGCGCAACGCCAGGGACTTCGAACAAGAGCGCGTTCGGCATTGCTTCTGTGAGAGGCCCGATGCTCGACCCGCCGGGCAGACGCGTTGGCAGCGTTTCGACTTCCCGATTGACCGCTCCAGGAATCCCTGGGACGGACCCGTTCAGGCGCGGCGCCTGAATTGAGCCTGAAGACATCGGGGGCTGACTTTGGCGTTGCCGAAGGTACAATTCCACACGGATCAGGGTTGCGCAATTTCAGCAGCGGAGGGTCTCGTATCGGTGTCGTCCACGCCCGGGCACGGCGTCGATCCGGGGGCGAGGAACCCTGAAGAGGTGTCGTGGAACTGAGAGAAAATATTCAGCGAGCGCTGCTTTGCCTTGATCGCAAGGAGCTGCACGAAGCCGAGCGGCATCTCAATGAGGTGTTGGCAAAGGCAACGGAAGATGCCTCCGCCTTGCAGCTGCTCGGAGTCGTCCGGCGGGAGCAGGGCCGATACACGGAAGCCGAAGAGTGTTACCGGCGATCGCTGGCGGCGCAGCCCAACCAGGCCCACGTCCACTTCAATCTTGGCAATCTGATGCGGGCGCAGGGCCGTCTGGCCGAGGCAATAGCCGAACAGCGGGAAGCAATTCGGCTCAAGCCCAATTTCCCCGATGCACATCTCGGGCTGGCGCTTGCTTTGTCGGAAAGCGGGGAGCACATGGCTGCCGAGCAGTGCTGCCGCATCGCGCTGCGCGTTCAGCCCAACCATTTGCCCACCAAACAGACGCTTGCGCTTGAGCTGTGTGAACTCGGCAGACCGGAAGAGGCAGAACGCATCCTTCGACAGGCCCTCGCCCTGGGGCTGAGAGATGTCCGGCAGAGGGCGGCGTTCGAGTACAATCTTGCGGTGACGCTCAATCAGCAATTGCGGCACGCAGAAGCACTTGTCCTGTTCGACGCGGCGCGGGCCAGCGTTCCCGATCTGCCCTCAATCGATTTCAATCGTGGCACCACGCTCCATGAACTTTCCAGGTTCGAGGAAGCCGCAGCGGCGTACCAGCTTGCGCTGACGCAGAATCCCGAAGATACCGCTGCGCTCGCCTGCCTCGCCACCACCTGCGCGCAATTGGGAGACTTCGCCAGCGCGAGGCTCTATGGCGAACGCGCGCTGGCGCGCGATGCCAATCAGGCCTTTGCGCTGATCGGGCTGGCACTCGCGGATCTCGAAGAAGGGGCCTTCGCCGCGGCGGAGGCAAGACTTCGCAAAATTCTTGAGAACCCGGTGCTCCGGCGAGACAGGTATTTCAGCTTCGCCCTTTCGGTTGCCGGAGATGCCTTCGACGGGCAAAATCTCGTCCGTGACGCTTTTACGAGCTACTCCGCAGCCAATGCATCCCTGCGGCAGAGCTATGACTCACACCAGGCATCAGGACGTGCGATCGATGACGTGAAGAGGCTCATTGCGCGATTTGCACGATCGGACGGTTGGGACAGTCCAGCCGTCGGGGCCGCCATGCCGGCGGCCGGGCATGTGTTCCTGCTGGGATACATGCGGAGCGGAACTACGCTCCTTGAAGCGGTGCTGGCATCGCATCCCCGCGTAGCGGCAATGGACGAGATCGAGTTGCTGAATGACTCTGCCCGGACATTCCTTCTGGACGATGGCGGTCTCAGACGCCTGGCGAAACTTGACCCGAATGAGACATCTCATTGGCAAATCCAGTACTGGAATTCCGTGAAAAAGACCGGTCTGTCGGTCAGCAACCGGATTTTGGTGGACAAAATGCCTTTCAACTCTCTCAGAATGCCCCTTGTTTCCCGCCTGTTCCCCCAGGCCAAAGTGCTATTTGCGGTCCGGGATCCCCGCGATGTCGTCCTGAGCTGCTTCAGGCGCCGGTTCGCTCCGACGAAGCACAGTTTCGAGTTTCTGGATCTCGCCGATTGCGCGCGTTTCTACGATTCGGTGATGCAACTTGCCGATTTGTATCGCACGCGGCTGTCGTTCGACCTTCACGAGTTCCACTACGAGGACATGATTCGCAATTTCGAGCCCACCGTCCGTGCCATTTGTGACTTCGTGGGCATCGAGTGGGAGGATTCGATGCGCGGTTTCAGCTCCGCTCGCGCGATTGACCCGCGCGGTGCCAGCGCGCCACAGGTGGGTCGCGGGCTCTATGCCGATGCGGTGGGACAGTGGCGCCGGTATCGCGAACAACTTGCGCCCGTTCTGCCCTTGCTGGAGCCATGGGTCGCGCGTTTCGGTTATCCTGCGGACTAGAGCGGTTTTCGAACAAATCGAAACACAAAGACTGTCATGGCCCGGCGACGCGACAGCGGAGACCGGGCCACCCAGTCTTTATTACCAACCGCATGTCGCCAACAGCTGGGTGGCCCGCTTGCGCGGGCCATGACAAAAATGAGTAAATTGAATTTCAACAGCTCTAGGACTGCGTGCTCAGCATGTCATCAAGAGATCGGTGCAACCCCTCGCCCACGCCCGCGCGCTGTTACACGCGCAGCCCTGCATTCCGATAGCGATGACCTCAACAGCCAACCCGAATCCGCTGGTGCGCGATGCGCTGAGACATCTCGAGCGGAAAGAAACCGTTGCCGCGGAAAGTCTGCTTTCGAGTGCGCTGACCAAAGCGCCCGACGATGTTCAGGCGCTTCAGCTCCTGGGCGTGGTACGCCGGAGTCAAGGCCGGCTTGAGGAGGCTGAACATCTGTATCGCCGTTCGCTCGCGCTCGATCCGAGCCAGCCGCAAGTCCATCACAATCTCGGAAATCTTTTGAATGCATTGGGGCGCATCGATGAATGTATTGCCGAAGAGCGCGAGGCGATACGGTTGAGACCCAGTTACGCCGATGCCCGTTTCGGGCTTGCCGCCGCGCTGGCCGAAAAGGGCGAACATTCGCTCGCCGAAAAAGCCTATCGCGAAGTTCTTCGCCTGCAGCCGAACTATCTGCTGGCCAAGCTCGGCCTCGCTACGGAACTTTGCGCAGTCAATCGCGCGGCGGAGGCCGAACGGCTGCTTCGCCAAACCCTGATGCTCGGCATTCGAGATCAGAGTCTCGTTGCATCTTTCGAGCACAATCTAGGCGTTACATTGAATCTGCAGAGCAAATTTTCCGAAGCCCTCAACCTGTTCGACCGGGCGCAGGCCAACGCGCGTGAAATGTGGGCGACGGACTACAGCCGCGGCGGCACTTTACAGCAACTGGGCCGCTACGAGGAGGCGGCAGAGTGTTACCGCAAGGTATTGGCGCGCGAACCGGCCCATGTAGATGCACTGGCCTGCCTTGCGCTGATCCTGGCCCATCTCGGCGATTTTGCCTCCGCCCGGGATTGTGGCGCGAGAGCTTGTTTGCTTGATCCTCGCCATCCGATCGCCCGGATTGCACTCGCAATCTGCGCCATCGAAGCGCGTCGATTCGAAGGAGCAATCCAGGACCTGCGCGATCTGTTTGCCGATCCCGCCATCGTGCAGCACCGTGCGGCAGCGTACGCGGCCGGGTTTTCCGCCGATGCGTTCGACCGTCATCGACGCTTCGGCGAGGCGTTCGAAATCTATAGCGCTGCCAACGAAAGGCTGCGCGCGCTGCACGCTGGGCAATTCGAGCGGAACCGCGCGATCGGCGAAGCGCGGAGGCTTACCGACTACTTCCGCAAATCGGAGCCATGGGTCGCGGGAACGGTCGACTTTGCGCAGTCCGAGGCCCACCGGCATGTTTTCGTGCTCGGATTTATGCGCAGCGGCACGACGCTGCTCGAAACCATCCTCGCCACGAGTCCCGAGGTCGCTCACATCGATGAGATCGAATTTCTGACCGACGCGGCTCGCGCCTTTCTGCTGAGCGATGCCGACCTCGACCGGCTGGCTGTCCTTGATCCTGCCGAATGCGCCAGGTGGCGTGAGAGTTACTGGAATTCCGTGCGCCGCGCAGGATATTCCGTTGCCGGCAAGTGCTTCGTGGACAAGATGCCGTTCAATACGATCAGGTTGCCGTTGATTTCCAGGCTTTTCCCGGGAGCGAAAGTGATCTTTGCGTCGCGGGATCCGCGCGACGTTGTGCTGAGCTGCTTCCGGCGTCGCTTCAATCCGGGGCCTTACAGCTTCGAATTTTTTCGGCTCGAGGATTGTGCGCGGTTTTATGCGGCGACCATGGAGCTCGCGGAACTCTATCGCGCGAAACTGCCGCTCACGATACACGAGCACCGTTATGAGGACATGGTTACCGACCTCGAAACGTCGGTTCGCGCCGTGTGCAACTTTACGGGCATCGCGTGGCTGCCGGCCATGCGCGATTTCCGCGGTACAGCCGAGGCGATCGACAGCCGCAGCGCCAGCGCCGCACAGGTGCGCCGCGGCCTCTATCCCGAGGCAATCGGACAGTGGCGGCAATACCGCGATGAACTCGCTCCGGTGCTGCCTATTCTTGCGCCCTGGGTTGCGCGTCTCGGATATCGTGCGGATTAATGCGGCATGGCAGACGCAACCACCCCACGGGCGAATGATCTCAAGGATGCACTTACGCAGGCTCGATTGCACCTGCAGCGCAAGAATTTCGAGGAGGCAGAAGCGTCGCTGTCACGGGCGTTGGCGACGGCGCCCGCCGATCCCAAAGCGTTGCACATTGTTGGTGTTATCCGGCGTGCGCAAGGTCAGTTTGCGCATGCCGAAGACTTCTATCGCCGCTCTCTGGCGGCCGAACCGGAACAGCCGCTCGTTCATCACGATTTGGGGAACCTGCTTAGGTCGTTGAACAGGCTCGACGAGTCGATTTCGGAACAATGCGAGGCGATCCGTCTGAAGCCGAACTATGCTGACGCCCATTTCGGCCTGGCGCTCGCGCTCTCTGCAAAGGGCGATCACATTGCGGCCGAGAAGAGCTGCCACGATGTACTTCGGCTGCAACCAAACTCCCTTCCGGCGAAGCTGACCCTGGCCACGGAGCTTTGCAGGCTCGGCCGGCCGACCGAGGCGGAAAGCCTCCTCCGTGGAGCGATTGCTGTTGGTATACGCGATCCCGTGCAGGCCGCGGCGTTCGCACACAATCTCGGCTTGGCGCTACAACAGCAGCAGAAGTTCTCCGAGGCGCTGGAGCTGTTCGACGCGGCGCAATCCAGGGTTCCGAACCTGCCATCGGTGGACTACAGCCGCGGTTTTACGTTGGAGCTGCTGGGGCGGCTGGACGAGGCGGCTGACTGCTACCGAAAGGCGCTCGCTCGCAAATCCGATGATCTGGAGGCACTCGCCCGTCTCGCGCTGATTAGTACTCGACTGGGCGATTTTGCGACATCGCAGGACTGCGCCGCGCGGGCGCTTGCGCTCGATCCTGATCACCCGATTGCGCTTATTGTCTTTGCGATTCTTGAAATCGAAGCAGGCCGTTTCGATTCGGGAAAACAAACGCTGAGATGCGCACTCGATAACTGCGTGGTTGCCGGAGACCGGGAATCGGCGTTCGCCGCCGGCTTCGCAGCCGATGCTTTCGATCGGCACGACCGGATCCTGGAAGCGTTCGCGGGATGGCGTGACTCGAACGAAATTCAGCGCGTGCTCCTCGCAGCCCAATTCGAACACGGCCGCGCGGTCGATGACGTCGCCCGCCTCACCCGGTATTTCGAGCACTCCTGCCCCTGGCCTGCGGGCGATCAGCCGCAGGGGAGCGAGGATGCTCCGGCTTGTCACGTGTTTGTCCTTGGATTCATGCGTAGCGGCACGACGCTCCTGGAAGCCATCCTCGCGACGAATCCGAATGTCGTGCGCTTCGACGAAATCGAGTTTCTTGCCGAGCCCGCCCGTATCTTCCTCTTGAACCAGACCGACCTCGGCCGGCTGCAGTCGCTTGAAGCTGCCGAAGCCGCCAAATGGCGCGACTTTTACTGGAAATCCGTCCAGAGCGCCGGATTTTCAGTTGCCGGAAAAACAGTCGTCGACAAGATGGCCTTCCACACGCTCAGACTGCCGCTGATTCTCCGTCTTTTCCCCTCGGCAAAGGTGATCTTCGCGATCCGAGACCCCCGCGACGTTGTCCTCAGTTGTTTTCGCCGCCGGTTTTCTCCGACGCCATATAGCAACGAGTTCTTTCGTCTCGACGACTGTGCGCGCTTCTACGCCGACACAATGACGCTCGCGGAACTTTACCGCAGAAGGCTGCCGCTCAATGTCCACGAGTGCCGTCATGAAGACGTGATAGCCGCGTTCGAACCGTCATTGCGGGCGGTGTGCGATTTCATCGGCATAGAGTGGAACGACCGCATGCGCGATTTCAGAGCCTCGGCAGAAACCTTTGACCCCCGAAGCGCAAGCGCGGCTCAGGTTCGCCGTGGCCTCTATGCGGAAGCTGCCGGCCAATGGCGCCGCTATCGAGACCAGCTCGCGCCCATCCTGCCCATTCTCGCGCCTTGGGTGGCGCGTTTCGGCTATCCGGCGGACTGAATACGCCGAGAGAACAACACATTCTCCCCGGCCGGAGTTTATCTTCGGGACGGCCTGGGGTAGACCGGGGACCGGACTTCGCCAACTTAGGAGAGATGGTGCGAAGCGCCGGATGGGGACATGCCAAATCACGCTCAATTCAGTTCAACTGCAAATGCATTAGGTTCTCTGCATGAACGAAGCAGCCCCAGTTCCGGTGCGGCCGGATATTGATGCTCTTATCCAGCAGGCGCTCGCCCATGTCGGCCGCAACGATCTCTACCAGGCCGAGCAGGCCCTGCTTGAGAGTCTGGCTGTCGTTCCAGAGCACGCCACGGCGCTGCAGCTTCTGGGTGTTGTGCGGCGAATACAGGGACGCCTGCCCGAGGCTGAAGAGCTGTACCGCCGCTCACTCGCGATCGACCCGGCGCAGCCGCAGGTGCATTACAATCTGGGAAATCTCTTAAAGGCCGACGGGCGGTTCGAGGAGGCTGTCGCAGAGCAGCGCGAAGCAGTCCGGCTGAAGCCGAACTACGTCGAGGCCCACCTCCAGCTCGCGCTGGCCTTGTCGGAGACGGACGACCACGCCGCCGCCGAAAAGAGCTGCCGCGACGCCCTGCGCCTGCAGCCCAATTATCTTTTCGCCAAGCAGGCGCTCGCGGCCGAACTGTGCGCGTTGGGACGCGAAAAAGAAGCCGAGCGAATCCTGCGTCAGGCACTGACGGTGGGTATACGCAACCCGCGTCAGGCCGCCGCGCTCGAGCACAATCTCGGTATTGCTCTGAAACAGCAGCGCCGGTTCGACGAGGCACTTTCACTCTTCGATATGGCGCAGGCGAAAGTGCCGGACATGCCCGCCGTCGATTACAACCGCGGCGCTGCGTTGCAGCAGTTCGGGCGGCTGCGCGAAGCGGTTGAGTCGTATCGGAAGGCGGTCGCGCGCAATCCGCTCGATATGAGCGCGCATCAGGAGCTCAATGAACTGCTTTATCGGCTCGGTGACGACGACAACTTTCTTGTCTCCTACGACGAGGCGTCCGTCCTTTATCCCGATCTCGGCAATCTTCCTCTTCAAAAAGCAAAATTCCTTTATCTTCGCGGGGATTACCCTGCGGCGCGGGACCATTTCTTTCGGGCCTGCGAGTTGCTGCCCGACTCCATAACGGCGCAGCACGGGCTCGCCGTGGTGCTGACGCATCTGAACGAATTCACTACGGCGCTGTCGCGATACGAGGCGCTCACGCGCATGGCGGCGGAGAACGGTCAGGTCTGGCGAAACTATGCGCAGACCTTGCTCGCGGCAGGTGACGCAAAAACGGCGCTCGGCGCGGCCGAGCGGGCGCTTGCACTCGAACCCGACAGCCAGGTCGCTCTCGCCGTCTGGGGTCTCGCGTTGCGGGTCCTCGGCGATCCGCGCGAAGAGCACATGAACGATGCCGAAGAGCTTGTTCGCGTGTATGAGATCGCGCCGCCAGAGGGCTTCTCCTCGATCGGCGATTTCAATTGCGCCCTGAATCTGTATCTGGATAGCTTGCACCGCGACCGGCGCGAATGCATCGACCAGACCCTCCGTGCCGGCACCCAGACTCTCGATAATCTCTTCGGCATGGGCCACCCGCCCGTCGAGCTTCTGCGCGCACGCACCGACGAGGCTGTCGCGGATTACGTCGCGCGCATGCCGGACGATCCGCAGCATCCGCTTCACCGGCGCAGGCGGAACGCCTTCCAGTATGCCGCGTCATGGTCCTCGCGTCTGCATGATTGCGGCTATCACACCAACCACGTTCATCCCAAGGGCTGGATCAGCTCAGCCTATTACGTCGCCGCTCCCGACGCAGTGCACAAGCCCGACGCAAAGGAAGGCTGGATCAAATTCGGTGAACCCAACCTGCCCTTCGGAATATCGGACGCCGTGCGACGCTCCGTTCAGCCGCGACCAGGAACGCTCGTGCTGTTTCCGTCCTACATGTGGCATGGCACGGTGCCGTTTCATTCGGCGCAGTCGCGCACAACCATCGCCTTCGACGCGGTGCCGACCGGATAGCGCCAGTTTTCTCGATCATCAAATAACTTGTCGCGGCCCGCAAATGGGGGCCGCCCAAGTGACACAGCTCCGATCGCGGAGGTATCTCCCAGCGCGTTCCGTCGATATCGATGCAGACTTAAACTGGGTGGCCATGCGGGACTGCCGCCGACAAGCGGCGAAAAATGGCTGCTCTCGCGGGTTTTCCCGACCGTCTCTGAAACCGTCTACGGCCGTAACGGCTGCGCGCTGTACCAATCGCGTTCGGCGTTCATAAGCACGGTGACGAGCTCGCGTTCCGCCCCGGTCAGGTAGGGATTCCAGATGTCGATCATCATTATGACGCGAAGCTGGTCGCTGTCGTTCCAGGCTTCGTGCTCGATCGTGTCGTCGAACACCCAGGCCTCGGCGTATTTCCATTCGCGGATCTCGTTGCCGACGCGGAAGCGGCAATCGGGCGGCGCGATCAGCGGCAGATGCACGACGAGGCGCGTATTGGTGACGCTCGAATGGGGCGGGATGTGCGTGTGCGGGGAAAGAATGGAGAACAGCACGGTCGGGCCGTAGCCCGCCATGACGAGCATCGGGATCGTGTCGAGCAGCGTGGCCGTCTTCGGGCAGCGCGCGCAATGCGCATCGTTGCGCGCGCCGTCCTCCCACAGGAAGAATGCGCTCCAGCGCGGCGAATGGTTGAGTTCCGCCCATTGATTGATCGGCGCGCCGTCGGGATGAGAGACATAGGGCCGCATCTCCGCCGTGTCCTCGCGGAGAACACGTGCGAGCTCCACACGGATTGTATCCGCTGCCGCTTCGAGTAGCGACAGCCAAGGAAATTCCTTCCGGTCGTAGAACTGGATCGCCGGCAGCCGCGGAAAATGCAGCATGCTTGGCTGCTGCGTGTAGACCTTCTTGCGGCCGAGCGCGATGTCCCGGCACTCTTCGAAACGAGAAAGATTATCGTCTTCGTGGCGCGACACGACGGGGTCAAGACGCGCGCGCAGATACGCGTCAAGTTCGGCGGCATTCTCGTCCACAGCTTCACGGGCGTGCCGCAAAGGGCCGCGCAGGTCGGCAGCGACCTGCTCTTCCGGGGGAGCAATCGTCAGCACGTCCTTGTAGATCCGCGCCGCTTTCCTCTTCTCACCCGTACGTTCGAGAAGCATGCCCTTGGCCAGAAGAGCCGGAAAGAAATAGGGATCGATGGCGAGCGCGTCCGTAAGCGCCGCCAATTCGGCAGCGGCGTCCCCCGTCGCGCGATGTACAAATGAAAGGTTCAGCGGGATCGCGGGCTCTCGCGGCGCCGCCTTGGCCGCGCGCTGAAGCAATTGTCGCGCACGACCTGTATCCTTGCGCATGAGCGCGTGCTGGCCCAGATGAAAAAGTGCTTGCGGATGCTCAGCGTCCGCCGAATGCACTTCGCTCCACAGCTGCGCCGCTTCGTCATGGCGGCCGGCGCGCATGGCACTCTGGGCCGCAGCCACAAGGTTTCCTATGCGTCCAGGCAACCCGTTCGACATGCGCTGCGCCCTGGCAAGTCCCGAATGAACCACCACCTAGTTCTACGAGCCATCCACGGTTTCATGCAACGCTCGCGGCGCCTGGCGAATCCATTGCGACAGCAACCACTTCTCACCGGAAGACGGCGGCAGGCCTGCATGAAGGGTTCGTGCGTCCGGGTCGCCCGCTGGTGTGACGTTCCAGAACAGCAGCGCGTCGCCTTTGCGGCCTTTCCAGCGCCAGCCAAGCTCGGGAAACTCCGTCTCGCCGCCTTCAAAATCGTCGTTCAGATAAAGGAGGAACGTCGCGACCCGCTGTCCGCTCGCAGCGACATCGCGGGCATAGCCCGGAACCGCAGGATCGAGGAAATCGAAATGGGGTTCGAATCGCTGTCCGGGTGCGTAGTGCAAGATTGCGGAGCCTTCCAGGCTCGCCAGCGGATCGTTGACAATCGCAACGATGCGCGCGCGCAGCAACATGAGCACAATGTCCGACTGTGCAATGTCGAAGGCGACGGAGCTGTTGCTGCGTGCTTCCTCGACCCGCCCCCCGCCGCTCGCCGAGTCATAGACCTTGGCGCGGGAGACACGCGGACGTGCCCGTTCGATCAGCCAATCGCAGATCTCGGGCGAAGCGCAGCTTTCGACCACGCCTATGCGCGGTAATTCGGAGACGCTGCGCATCGGCACGGGCCCGGTCAGCTCGGCCACACGTGCGGCCCTGTCCGCGGCGCCGAGAAATTCCAGTTGCGCTCGCGCCGGCTGCCAACCCCGTCCGGCAGCGCGCTCGAGACACTCAAACGCCACTTCCCAGCGATCGGGGAGGCCGGTATCCTGCGCCGCCAGCATCCCGCAAACATAAGCGGCCTCCGCGTCGCCCTTGTGCGCCGCCGAGCGGATCATGTTCACGCCATCACACTCGACGATCGGAGTCTTCGTCAGGAGATTGATCGCGAGGGAACGCAGTGCCGCCACGTCGCCCTGTTTGGCGGCGCGAGCGAACCAGCCGCGTGCCATCGCGGTCCTGTCCTCGGCCTCAAACCGGCGCGCGAGCGCGATCTGGGCATCTCTGTCGCCCCCCTCGGCAAGCTGTTCGAGTTCGCCGGTCGCGGCACTCATGGTCGCGGCCCCTATCGCTATTTCACCCCATGATCCCTCTCTTGTCCGGATAGGTCCAGCCGTGCAGTTTCCTGATGGGACAGGAGGCAATGCCGTTGACGGACGACGCGCCGATCGCACCATCGAAGAAATTGCAGACGGACCTGTTCGACAGCCCGTCGTGGTTCCCGGAAGGTTTCGATCAGAACCGCAGCGAGTTCCTGTTCGTCGCCGCAGACCGCTCGGAACTTGCCTCGCAATCCTTTCTGGACTGGCGATGGAACCGATCGGGCGCTACACGACAAACCGCAGGCACCACTGCCATGATCGCGCGCCTGTCGCCGCAGAATCCGCGTCCATGCATCGTCTGGCACACCGGCTTTTGCTGCTCCACACTGCTTACGAAGGCGCTGGACAGGCCTGGGCGCAATCTCTCGCTTTGCGAACCGCAGGTGCTGGTGGATGTTGTCGACGCCAAACGTGCCGGGAAGTTCGCGCGCGATTTGTCGCCGGCAATCCCACAGCTCGCGTTCCATCTTCTCTCTCGCGGCTTCGTGCCCGAAGAGCGCGTGACGCTCAAACCCGCTCCGGCGGCCAATGCGCTTCTGCGAGACGCCGCGACGCAGACGTCCGGACCGATGCTCTTTCTCTTTTCGGATTGCAGAAGCTTTCTCGTTTCGATCTGCAGGCTGGGGGAGAACGGGCGAAAATATGTCCGAAGTCTCTTTCTTGCGATGCTCCACGACGATCACGTCCAGGCCCAATGGCCGGCGCCAAAACTCCTGTCCTTGTCCGATCTCGAGCTCGCAGCAATCGTCTGGCACATACAGATCGCGGAGTTCCTGCGAAGCTGGCCGCTCCTTGGTGCGGGGCGTGCCGCGTCTCTCGACTGCGACGCATTTCTGGCATTGCCAGTCGATGCGCTGAGCAGACTCGATGACTTCTTTTCGCTTGGCGTGGGCAAAAATCACCTGGAAGAGGCGGTGAGCGGCCCGCTTTTCCATCGCAACGCAAAAACCGGCGAAGATTCGTTCGACGCGAGCCGGCGATTGAAAGAACACGCGCAAACCGCGCAGCAATTGGGGGCCGATCTGGATCGCATCGTCGCCCGGAGTTATGCAATCTGCCGCACGACCCCCCGCAGCGCGCCTCTCCCCGAACCCCTCGTGCCGATCGACAAGGTCTATTGCCCGTGAGTTCTTGATTGCGTCACTGCACTGGTAGGCCGGTCGCTCTCAACTCGATACGGGCGCGTGGAACGTCGGAGAGTGCCCCCAGGACCGCGCGGGCCGCCGGCGCCTGCATGATCGTCGACAGGCCCTCAGTGGCCCGGATGCCGGCCTGCGTGCCGCTCAGCAAGTCGGCAACGGTAGCAAGGAAGCCTTCCTTCTCGGGGTATCGCTTGAAAATCAGGCGCACATCGGGCGTCACGCCCACCGCCTTTTTAACCTCGCCCACCGCCGTCCAGAATGTCCCAAGCTCATCTACCAAGCCGCGTGGCTGCGCGTCGGCACCCGTCCATACACGGCCCTTGGCGATGGATTGCACTTTCGCTAGCGGAAGCTTGCGGCCGACGGCAACTTTCCGCATGAAATCGGCGTAGATCGCGTCGGCCTGCCCGTTCAGATTTGCCAGCTGCTCCGGGGTGTAAGGTTCGATGCCGGAGTCAAAGAGCGCGTTCTTACCCACGCCGATTTCGTCGGCGCCCACGCCGATCATTCCGAGCGACTTGCCTAAGGCGACCTTGCCGGTAAGAACGCCAATGGAGCCAGTCAGCGTTGCTGGCTCTGCGACGATCTGGTCGGCTGCACAGGAGACGTAGTAGCCCCCCGACGCCGCAAGCGGGCCCATGCTGACGATCACCGGCTTGCCGGCGGCTTTTGCTTCCTTGAGCGCTTCGAGAATCTGGTCGGAAGCGGTGACCGATCCGCCCGGCGAATCGATGCGGAAAAGAATAGCCTTGATGCTCCGGTCCCGCGTCGCCCGACGAAACGCCTCGGCATAGTCATCGCCCGCGATCACCGTGCTGCCGCCGAGGGCGCCGTGATCGGCCGTGCCGTCGACGATTTCGCCAGCCGCTTCGATGAGGGCCACGTGCGGCCCCGAGCCAACTGCGCCTTCGCTCTCTGTCGCTCGCGCATATTCCCCGATAGCGACGAACTTTGCACGCTTGGCGCGCGCGCGAACCGCGTCCTTCGCCTGATCGTCATAGCCGAGCCGGTCGATCAATCTGGTGCGCTTGGCATCTTCGGCGAATTGCGGGCTGGCCTGAAAGGAAGCAATGACCGTTCGCCTGTCGAGCTTGCGCTCGGCCGAAACAGCGCTCACAGCGCTGTTGTACCAGGATTGCAGGAAGGCGGTCGTCTGCTCGCGGTCGGGCTGCGTGTAGTCCTTCTGCATGTACATATCGGCCGCGCTCTTGTAGTCGGCGCGTTTGACGATCTGCGGTACTGCCTGAATCTTGTCGAACAGTCCGCGCAGAAAAATGGCGCCGGCGCCGGAGCCTGCCGCGCTGAACGGACTTCTCGGCTCCATCCATATCTGATCGGCACTGGCAGCCGTGAGATAGTCGCCGAGTCCTGTGCTGTTGAATCCCTGGGCGTAAGCAATGACGAACCGGCCGGTGGCGCGAAAGCGGATCAGCGCAGCGCCGATCTCCTCGCCCTGTGCGACGGAGAGGCCCCCACTGCCGAGTTGCACGAACGCACCCTTCACCCGGGAATCGCGGCCGGCGCGGTCAAGCGCCAAAACCGTGTCCATGACAGGCGGGGTGCGCCGATCGGCGAACAGGCTTGCCGTGTTCGAAGAGTCTGGCGGCGAACTCCGAAGATCGAGACTGAGCACCATCCGCGCCGGCAGACCATCGCCCTCGATCAATCCGATCACGATGAGCACGGCGGCCAAAGCGACGATGAATACCGCCAGCCTGACGACGCCATTCAGGACGCCCAGCGCGATATCCCGCAGCCAGCGAAGGAAAGCGATCATTCGGGATGTCCTCTCGATTGGAGCCAGGGGCGGGTTTCCTATATGGGAAGCGGCTTGACGACGGCCAAGCCCGCGCCGGCCGAATTGCATGCACCGCCCCAGTCGGCGGCTTGATTCTCTCCAGGCGACCGGGGGACAGTATTGCCGCCGATACAGGATGTCGCCAGTCCGGTTTTGACGCTGGAGCGCCGATGACGATTCCCATTCGCGAGAATGACAGAGCAATCCGGGCGGCCATCGCCTCCGCCCACTATCCGTCGCTCGCCGCGGCACTTGTTCATCTTACGGGCGACGCCAGCCTCATCCGGGGAGGCGTCAAGCCCGTTTATGAGTTTTTCGGGGATGGACAGGGCGGCCTGAGCGACCAGCAGAAATCCGAAATCGCTGCGGCCGCGATGAAAACGCTCGGAGCGCTCAGGGATGGCCACCTCGCCCGCGCCGCACGTCCTCCCCTATCCACGATTCGCGAGACGATGAATTTCGTCGCCGGCGCAGAAATTCCCGACCGCTACATTCCGTTCCTCGTCGAGGAGCTGGCGCTCGAAGGCCAGGACAGGGTCGGAGACATGCTGGAAGACATAGAAGCAGGCCGAAAGCAGGCGTTCCACGTGCTGATCATCGGTGCGGGCATGTCGGGCATTCTTGCGGCGATACGTTTGGGTCAAGCCGGCATTCCTTACACGATCGTCGACAAGAATGACGAAGTCGGGGGAACATGGTTCGAGAACGCCTATCCCGGTTGCCGCGTCGACAATCCCAATCACATGTATTCCTATTCCTTCGCGCCCAATCACGACTGGCCGAACCATTATTCAACCCAGGATGCATTGTTCGCCTATTTCCGGGAGGTGGCCGAACGATACGGGGTGCGCGCGCGAGTCCGTTTCCGCACGGAGATCGTTGGGTCGGCATATGATGAGCGCCGCAAGATCTGGGTTTCGCGCGCGCGGTCGGCGGACGGTCGCGAAGAGACCATCGAGAGCAACGCCGTCATAACCGCTGTCGGTCAGCTCAATCGTCCAAAGCTTCCGGATATCGAAGGCCTCGGCTCATTCAAAGGCGCGGCGTTTCACTCCGCGCAGTGGGATCACTCCATCGATCTCAGGGGCAAACGCGTCCTCGTGATCGGCACGGGAGCGAGTGCCTTTCAGTTCGTGCCCGAAATCGCTGCCGATGTGGGCGAGATGTTCGTGTTCCAGCGATCTCCCCCCTGGCTGGGCGCCACGCCCAACTATCACGACCCGGTGCCCGAGGGTCAGAAATGGCTGCTGAAGCATGTCCCAACCTATGCGCAATGGTACCGTTTCTGGCTGTTCTGGATGTTGACGGACGGGCTTCTCCCTTACGTTAGTGTCGATCCCGCATGGCAGGGGTCGCCGGGCGCAGTCAGCGTCGCCAATGAACAGCTGCGTGGTCTCCTCACCGAATACACGCGCGCGCAGACCGACGGCGACGCGGACCTCTTCCGCAAGGCGATTCCCGATTACCCGTTCGGCGGGAAACGTTCTCTTCGGGACAATGGCGTGTGGCTTGCGACGTTCAAGCGGCCAAATGTGCATCTGGTGGACGATCCCATTGCGGAAATCTCGCCTGATGGCGTGCGCACGCGTAGCGGTCGGGAGTATGCGGGCGATGTCCTCATCTACGGCACGGGATTTCACGCCAGCAGCTTCCTTGCGCCGATGGAGATCAAGGGGCGCGGCGGACGCGATCTTCATGCACTCTGGGCGGGCGACGCGCGCGCCTATCTTGGCATTTCCGTTCCGGGATTTCCCAATTTCTTCATGATGTACGGCCCCAACACCAACATCGTCGTCAACGGCAGCATCATCTTCTTTTCCGAATGCGAGATTCGCTACATTCTCGGCTGCGTGGCGACGCTCTTGCGCAGTGGCCACGCCGCGATGGAGCCGAAGCCGGAAGTCAACGAAGCGTTCAATCGGCGAGTAGACGAAGGCAACAGGAGAATGGCCTGGGGCGTTCCCCAGGTGTCGAGCTGGTACAAGAGCGCGTCTGGACGTGTTTCACAAAACTGGCCGTTCGCGCTGGTCGACTACTGGGAGATGACGCGGGCGCCCAACCCTGCCGATTTCGCGTTCCAGGCGAGCGCCACTGATGTTGCGGGAGATGGACCGCAGGTGTGATAAGATCGCAGCCGGTCAAGGGGGCACGAACGCCTGGAGGGAACGATGTTCGAAAAATCGTCTGCTGTCGCTGTCCTGTTCGCCGGTGTGGCGAGCTTATTTCCAATTCCGGTTCTGGCCGCGGACGTGAGCGCAGAAATCACCAACGCGGCGCTGCATGCCGGTCTTGCCGCCAAGGGAACAGACATTGGGACGGTGCATACACACCTGCATCACACCGTCAACTGCCTGGTAGGTCCCGGCGGCGCTGGCTTCGATGCGAAGGAATTGAATCCCTGCGCCAACAACGGGATCGGCGCCATCCCGGATTCCACGAGTGCGTCGACAAAACAGGCACTCCAGACGGCGCTGGCAAAAGCCGAAAACGGTCTCGCCGCGACGGACTTTACCACTGCTAAGCAGGAGGCGACGGCTGCGGCGGCAGTGCTGAAGGGCATAAAGTAGGGTGCCGCGAGTTTCGCGCAGGCTCGTCGAGGAAAGGTGTGCTCGATTTTACTCCCACTTTTGGGGGAGGTGGCGTGAAGTGCCTGAGGGGGCGGCGTGCGCTGAATTCACGGAGCCGGACTGATGCCCGAAGAATGGCCGGAGCTGCCTTACGCGGCGTGGAACGAGACCTGCGCGACCCTGCAACTTTGGACGCAGATCGTCGGCAAAACTCGCCTCGCGCTGACGCCTTGGCTCAACCATTCGTGGCATGTGACGTTCGATGTCACCGCGCGCGGCCTCGGCACCCCATTGATGCATGCGGGCAGCCTTGGATTGCAGATCGAATTCGACTTCATCGATCACATGCTATGGCTGCGCGCGAGCACCGGACAGATCCTGCACCTTGCGCTGCGGCCGATGAGTGTTGCCGCGTTCTACACGGCGTACTTGTCATGCTTGTCCGAACTCGGGGTCGATGTGCGCATCGACGGATCACCGAACGAGATTGCGGACGCCGTTCCGTTTCGAAACGACACCGCCCATGCCGCCTATGATCCCGACTTCGCCAACCGGTTTTGGCGAGTCCTTCTCAAGGCTCACGAGGTGCTTTCACTTTTTCGAACGGCGTTCCTTGGAAAGGTGAGTCCGATTCATTTCTTTTGGGGCGCCGCCGATCTCGCCGTGACGCGCTTCTCCGGCCGCCGGGCGCCACTTCATCCTGGAGGCTTTCCTCACCTGCCCGACGCGGTGACGCGCGAGGCCTATTCTCATGAAGTGTCGAGCGCCGGTTTCTGGCCGGGCGGCGGACCGATCGAGTACGCGGCGTTCTATTCCTACGCCTACCCGATGCCTGATGGGTTTTCCCGGGCAGCGGTGCGTCCCGCCGCAGCACATTTCGAACAGGAACTTGGCGAATTCATTCTGCCGTATGACGCCGTACGCGCCGCGCCCGATCCGGCCAGATACCTGATGGAATTCCTGCAGAGCACGTATGAGGCGGCGGCCGACGGCGGACACTGGGACCGCGTCGCGCTCGAATGCTCTCTCGGCGAGCGCGGGAGGCCACGCGTCGTCGACTGACAGGAATGCGGCCGCGCGGAACCGCCGCAGCCCGACCGGGTTCAGCGCAACGAGCCGGCACCTTTCGCGTTTTCATGAGCAAACCGGCGTCTGGCGGGAGAAAGCCATGAGAATCCGATTGTGGATAGCGTTGGGCACGGCGATCCTCGCGGGCTCGCTATTTTCCTCGACCGCAAACGCACGCGCTCCTGGCGGCAGACCTTCGCACCCGGTGGTTCTCTTTCGAGGGATCAATAGGTGCCAAGGCGGCCCATTCTGCAGCGTGTCCTCGGCTCGGTTTGGCGCCGGGTCTCTGGGCCGTACGGGCGGAGGGACCTTCGCGGGGGGCCCTTCTGACGACTACGCGGTCGACGTCGACGAGGGTTTTGGCACAGACGACGCGTTCCGCTTCGATAGGCCGGCCGCACTCGGCCCGGGCCACGAGTATCGGTCCGCCGAGCCCGAATCGCCCGATAACTTCGATCCGGATTTCCGCTAGCACCGTCCGGCGCGTTTCCGCGTTATCTCCTGGCGGGGTTGCGCCGATCGGTGAGCTGCCCGGGCCTCGCTGCTTTCGCTCGCCTTTCGAATCTACGAGTATTGTTCGCAGGGTCGCGACAGGCGAGCGGCTTGCCGTGCTGGTTTCCAGCGATGCGGCAAATTCTGGCGAACGGAATGGCTTCCATGGCGGCGATCGAACCACCCACGCCCGCATCCCGGCCGATTGGCGATCGCGTGGTGGAGACGACCTGCTACATGTGCGCCTGCCGCTGCGGCATAAAGGTGCATCTGGCCGACGGGCGTATCCGCTACATCGAGGGCAACCGCGAGCATCCGGTCAATCGCGGCGTACTCTGCGCGAAGGGCTCGGCCGGCATCATGCAGCATTATTCGCCTGCCCGACTCTCGCGACCGCTGCGCAGGATCGGTCCGCGCGGAAGCGGCGAGTTTCGCGAGATCAGCTGGGGAGAAGCGCTCGACACGGCCTGCACATGGCTCGGCGATATCAGGCGCACCGATCCGAGGCGCCTCGCCTTCTTCACCGGCCGCGACCAGTCCCAGGCCCTGACCGGCTGGTGGGCGAGCCAGTTCGGTACGCCCAACTATGCGGCTCATGGTGGCTTCTGTTCGGTCAACATGGCTGCGGCGGGGATGTACACCATCGGCGGCTCGTTCTGGGAATTCGGGGAGCCCGACTGGGATCACACCAAGTATTTTCTGCTGTTTGGCGTTGCCGAGGACCATGACAGCAATCCGCTAAAGATCGGCCTCGGAAAACTCAAGGCGCGCGGCGCGAAAATCGTATCCGTCAATCCGGTGCGCACGGGTTATTCAGCGATCGCTGACGAATGGCTGGGCATTCGTCCGGGTACGGATGGTCTTTTCGTGATGGCTCTGGCGCAGGAACTGTTGCGCGCCGGAAAGGTCGATGCAGAGTATCTCGCGACTTACACCAACGCCCCGTGGCTGGTGATCCGGAATCCCGACGGCCCCGACGACGGGCTGTTCGCGCGCGACGAGCAAGGCAAACCGCTCGTCCTCGATCGGCATGGCGGACGGGCGCTGCCGCTCGATCCATCCGTCTCGCCAGCGCTCGCGGGCGAATGCCGGCTGGCGGATGGACGAATAGCGGTGCCAGCCTTCGCACTAATGGTCGCACGCTGTCTCGAGCCCTGTTACTCCGTCGACAACGCTGCCGCAGCGACGGGAATTTCCGCCGCCACAATTCGCCGCATTGCAGCCGAACTTGCCGCAGCCGCCTTTGACGCGCCCGTAGTGATCGAACAGCCCTGGACAGATGTAGCGGGCCGTCGCCACGAGCGCATGGTGGGACGCGGCGTCTCGATGCATGCGATGCGCGGCATCTCGGCCCATTCCAACGGCTTCCACACCTGCCGCGCGCTTCATCTGCTGCAGATGCTGCTTGGCGCCATAGAAACGCCCGGCGGTTTCCGCATCCGCCCGCCCTTTCCGCAACCCATACCTCCGCGGACCAGACCCTCCGGCCGCACGGATCAGATTGGTCCCGACCGCCCTCTCGCAGGGACCCCGCTCGGTTATCCCGCATCGCCGGAAGATCTTCTCGTCGATGCCGACGGCACGCCACGTCGCATCGACAAGGCGTTCTCCTGGGAGGCGCCGTTTGCCGCGCACGGCATGTTTCATATGGTCATCCACAATGCGTGGAAGGGCGATCCCTATCGGGTCGACACGCTTTTGATGTTCATGGCCAACGCGGCGTGGAACACATCGATGAACACCGCCGGCACGATGGCGATGCTGACCGATCGCGATCCCGGGTCCCAAGAGTATCGCATTCCGCACATCATCTATTCCGACGCCTATTATTCCGAGATGGTCGCCTATGCGGATCTCGTGTTGCCCGACACCACCTATCTCGAAAGATGGGACTGCATCTCGCTGCTCGACCGGCCAATCTCGAATGCCGATGGCGCGGCCGACGCCATCCGCCAGCCGGTGCTGGCGCCCGACCGCGACGTGCGACCGTTTCAGGACGTGCTGATCGAGCTTGGAGCAAGACTCGGTCTGCCCGGTTTGATCGGTGAGGATGGGTCGCCGCGTTACCCGGGACTTTATGCCGATTATCTCGTCAATCACGAGCGCCGGCCCGGCGTCGGCTTGCTGGCGGGCTGGCGCGGCGCAGATGGACAACGAAGCGGTACCGGCGGTCCCAACGCAAGCCAGCTCGACGCCTATGTCGAAAACGGCTGCTTCTGGCGCGCCGAGATTCCCCTCGCAGGCCGATACTTCAAGCACATCAACCGCGACTATCAGCAATGGGCGGTGGCGATGGGATTCCTCGAGCGCACGGAAGCGATGGCATTGCAGCTCTACAGCGAGCCCTTGCAGCGCTTCCGCCTTGCGGCACAAGGCCATGGCAAAGTGCAGGCGCCAGAAGCGCATCGCGAGCGGGTCGCGGCGTATTTCGATCCTCTGCCGCTCTGGTATCCGCCCTTCGAGGAAACTCCGGACTCACCCGGCGATTTTCCCCTTCACGCGATCACGCAGCGGCCGATGGCGATGTATCACAGCTGGGGTTCGCAGAATGCGTGGCTGCGCCAGATCCACGGCGAAAACCGGCTCTACATCCACCACGCCACGGCCGCAAAGCTCGGCATCGTGGACGATGATTGGGTCCATGTTTCGAGCCGGCACGGCGCGATCACCGTCCAGGTCCGACTGATGGACGGCGTGAATCCCGACACGGTGTGGACGTGGAACGCCATCGCCAAGCGGCGCGGAGCCTGGAATATCGCGCCTGATGCCGGCGAAACTCAGCGCGCCTTTCTCATCAATCACCTGATCGACGAGCTGCTTCCCGCTAAGGCGGGTGGCTACCGATATTCCAACAGTGATCCCGTAACCGGCCAAGCCGCCTGGTACGATCTGCGCGTGAAGCTGGAGAAGGCGGCTGTGGGAATGAGCGTTTGCACGCCGCAATTCGCGCGGGTGAAACTTCCTCCGGACATGCCCGAGCGGCCGTCCGTGCTGCGCTACGGTGCGGAATTTCGAGCCGAGGCGGAAAAGACTCCATGACCGATCTGCCCACCAATTCCGCAGCGAAAAAACTCGGTCTCGTCATCGACCTAGACACCTGTGTCGGCTGTCATGCCTGCGCCGTGCATTGCAAGGAATGGAACAGCGGCGGTGTCGCGGCGCCGCTCACCGACATCGCACCCTACGATGCGGACCCGGACGGCGTGTGGTTCAATCGTGTGCATAGCTACGAGGCAGGCCGCGGCGCGGCCGGCCGCACGGTCCATTTCCCACGTTCCTGCCATCACTGCGAGACTCCCGCCTGCGTGACCGTGTGTCCGACCGGCGCGAGCTATAAGCGGGCGGAAGACGGCATCGTGCTCGTCAACGAAGATCTCTGCATCGGCTGCAAGCTCTGCTCGTGGGCCTGCCCTTATGGCGCGCGGGAGTACGATTACGATTCCGGCGTGATGAAGAAATGCACCATGTGTATCGACCGCATCTACAATGACGCGTTTGCCGTCGAGGATCGCGTGCCCGCCTGCGTCGCGACCTGCCCGGTGGGAGCGCGTCATTTCGGCGATCTCGGCGACCCCGACTCCGATGTTTCGAAGCTTGTCGAGGCGCGCGGCGGTTATGCCCCAATGCCCGAGCTCGATTATAAGCCGGTCAACCGCTATCTGCCTCCGCGTCCACGGCCCGCCCAAGCTACGGATACAGCGCTTGTTCCCGCAGAGCCCGATACTCCCGGCATTCTCGGCTGGATCGATCGCATGTTGTCCCGCTGACCGCGCATGCATCCCGCGCTCTCGGTCATTCTTTTCACCACTGCGTCGGGCGCAGGCTACGGGATGCTGTTCTGGCTCGGCACATTTTCCATAACCAACACGTTGCCGTCCGACCGCTTCTTCGCTCCGGTCAGCCTCGCGCTGGCGCTCGCAGCGATCTCCGGCGGACTGATCTCGTCGACCTTTCATCTCGGCCACCCCGAGCGCGCATGGCGCGCGATTTCACAATGGCGTTCGTCCTGGCTGTCGCGGGAGGGTTTGGTGGCGCTCGCAACCTACGTTCCGGCCGGGCTGTTTGGCATCGGCCTGGTTGTCTTTCATCGCAGTGATGGGTTCTGGGCCGCGTGCGGAGGTCTCGCTGCTGTGGGCGCGTTCTCATCGGTTGTTTGCACTGCCTACATCTACCGCTCGCTGAAACCTGTCCAGCGCTGGGCCAATGCCTGGGTGGTGCCGAACTACCTCGCACTGGCAGCGATGACGGGCGGGCTGTGGCTGACCGCGCTTGCGGCAACCTTCGGTATCGGGCGGCCCGCGATCGGCTGGCTTGCGGTGATTCTCGTCTTGCCGGCAGCCGTGCTCAAACTCGGTTACTGGCGCTATATCGACCGAACCACGTCCACAAGCACGGCTGAGACGGCGACCGGGCTTGGCAGCATCGGGGCGGTAACGATGCTGGATCCGCCCCATACAAGCGACAACTACCTGCTGAAGGAGATGGGTTTTCGCGTCGCGCGCAGACACGCGTCGCGCTTGCGCCGCATCTCCTTTGTTACAGCCTTCGTGCTGCCGGTTCTTCTGATAGTGGGCGGCCTCTACGTCGGAGGCACCTCCCTGATCATATTGTCATTGATCGCTGCACCGCTTTCCACGTTCGGCGTGCTGATCGAGCGCTGGCTCTTCTTCGCCGAAGCGAAGCACACGGTGATGCTCTATTATGGCGCGGCCCGTGCCTGATTTACGAAAGCTTCGCGGTGTGTGGATGCACGTATTGCGACCAGCATCGGGTCGAATCGGACCTCACGCTCCTTGCGCCGTTTCGGCCGTTCCGACACAATTGGGAGAATTTTGGGGGAATATCCGTGAGATCAGTTAGAGCGATAGCCCTATTGGCGCTTGGATTGAGCGCGTGCAGCCTTCTCCATCCGACTCGCCCGCCCAATTACATTGCATTCTTTCGATACGACAGCGCCGAGCTGACGCCCGCCGCGCGACAAATCGTCGACCAGGCCGCAGCCGCTGCCAAATCCATGCCCGCCACCAAGGTCGAGATTGCGGGATACCTTGACAGCGCGCCGGCGCTTCCCGAGAACCGGCGCCTCTCCGAACCTCGCTTCAAGGTCGTGGAGCAGGCGCTCATTGCCGATGGAATTGACCCCAAGCTGCTTGTTCGCGTTCAACTGGCCGACAGCGAGGCCGCATTGCCGGCAACAGGAGATCGACGCATAGAGATATGGCTGATTGGCAAAGGCGTGGAGGGACCGGCCTATCATCCCTTGTAGCATTGAACGCGGAGTGGAAGGCGCAAATCACATTCGCGCCGAGCTATTCCACTTCGCGTCATTGAACGGGAATACCCATCATGCCGGTCCGGCATTGCGTCGCAAATTTCGCTTTGATCTCCGCCCTCCTCTTTCTCTTTGCAGCCACCGCTCAACCCTCTGCCGGCAGTCCGGAACTGTTGGGCAGGAATCTCGTCGATATCGGCGGCGGCCGACGAATGAACATTGTGTGCATCGGACAGGGCTCGCCTACCATCGTGTTCGACTATGGCATGGGCGAGCACATCCTGGTCTGGCAGAAAGTACAGGCGCCGGTTTCGGCCATCACCAGAGCATGTTTTTACGACCGCTCAGGCTACGGATTCAGTGACCCGTCGAACAGGCCGATGACTGCAGACAATGTCACTGACGACCTCCATGCCCTTCTGCATGTCGCGGGGATCACCGGGCCGCTCGTTCTCGTCGGACATTCCCTCGGCGGCCTCTACGCCACTCTTTACACCGACAAGTTTCCGTCGCAGGTGGCGGGCCTCGTCCTGATCGACCCTTCCTTTGCGGGGCAGGAGCCTGCGGCGTGGGGCGCCGATGAGAAGCAGAGGATCATGCCGGAATTCGAGAAGCTCCTCACAAACACGAAGGCGTGCGCGGATCTGGCCCGCGCCGGTAAGCTCAGCCAATCCGATTCCCATGGCTGTTTTCAGCTGGCACCCGTCCGCACGCCAGCCGAGACGGCTTACCTGATGCAGGCATTTCTCAAGCCCTCCCGTTATGAAAGCGCAATCTCGGAAGCGAAAAGCCATTCCGCCTTCGCAACGGGAAGAAACGAAGACGGTCTCGAAGAGGAAAAAGCCGCACGCCCGTTCGGGAGCCGACCGGTGATTGTGCTGACGGGAAGCGCCTATCCTCCGGATCCGTACGAGACTCCTGCGATGGAGAAGGCGTTCTACAACAATTGGAAAGCAGGCCACGACCGGCTCGCGGCACGCTCAACGCGAGGGCGATCCATCGTTGTATCCGGAGCCGGACACTCCATTCAGCTCGACCAGCCGCAGCAAGTTATCGATGCAATAAGAACGGTCGTATCTGAAGTGCGAAAATCGCAGTCTGACTAAGCAAGCGCCAACAGCAGGAGACCTGCCGCAGCAAGCGCCGCGGACCGGACAATGTGGAAGTTGATTCAGGCCGTGCGCAGGATTGAGACGCGATGGCATCGGCGTCATCGAGATTCCAGCCGATATCTTCCGCCTCCGGCGGTCCGCACCAAGGATCTCCAGAGTGGGTCCCGGGCTATTGGCAACTATCGAACTTAAAGGCGACGATGCGGGTGTCCCAGTCTCCGCTGACGCCGCCTCCGTGATTTTTGTTGTAGTACATCTGACTGTACCAGAGGGTGCAGTCGTCGGCGGGGTCTATGCTCATGCTGCTGTAGTCGCCCCAGCGTTGGCTGTCGCCGGTTTCGACCGCAGTTCCTTTCGCGGCAACCGTAGGTGCTTCCATTTTTCCGAGAGGGTCGGTGGCGAGCCGTCCTGTGTACCAGACGCCTGGATCCTTGGCATTGCCGGAGACGCTCATCCCGAGCGCAATGTTGCCCGCCTTGTCCATGGCGGCGCTTCCCATCCAGAGGCTGTTCGTCTTGTTCTGAAAGGTTCCCGCCTGATACAGGGCAAAGCTGCTCCCCACGGGCATCGCGCGAAGTTCATACCAGCGCATCGCCGAAAGAGCGCTTGAACCACGGCCCGGTGAAACATTGTGCGCCGCCACCAGGGATTCGTGGTCGCCAAAATTCCGATAGGCCAGCCGGAACATGAGACGATCCCCCAGTCCTTCAACCTGCTCACCGGGAGAGGGCTGCGGAATGCAGTCGGAAAACCCTCCGCACGCCTCGGAGAAGTTCGGCACGGCAATGTTGTTCGGTCCGGTAAAGCTGGACTTGTCCGGGTGGGCAAAATTCACATGGAAATCGAATTCCTGCAGCTGATTGGTGCTGTTGCCGAGCTGCAGATAGTGATTGGGAGCGCCCGTGGGAGGCGCCGTGGAACCGTCGAGATCGGACGGAAGCAAACTGGAGACGTTCGAGGGCGTGAAGCAGATCGCTGCGGCCGTTCCCCCCGCGAGCATGGCGTTTCGGTCATAGGCGCAGGGTTCTGCAGCGCCGCCGTCGAGGTTCGAGGTACCGTAATATGCATCGGGCCAGACGGCATATTTGGGATAGTCGGGAAGCGTGCTCCCGTAATCGTACTCGTAGCGGTTGTACGTGCCCGTTGCGTCGGAGCCGGTCGACACCGCGATGCAGAGGGCATAGTTGCCGGAGTAGTTCAGATAGGACACCAGCCAGCGATCGGCGAGCTTGTCCCAGATCACGACCGGATCGCCCGGAGGAGTGTTTTCGCACAGCCCGCCGAAGCCGGAAAATATCGTGTTGGTATTGGTGGGCTTCAGCAGGATTTTTCCCGTCGCCTTGTCGTAGACCGCATAGTCGAAGTTGGTAATTTCGACGAATTGCGTGCCGCCGACCGCGCCGTTGGTGTCGGGCACCTGTGCGTTTTGTTCATCCTCGCGAACCGCGTTGAAAGCCAGCACTTTCGTGGTGTGGATCGTCGGCAGGTAGGACTGCTGCACCACCGTGTCCTCGCCGGGTGGGCCCTCGGGGAGCTGCCGCTTGTGTCCCGGTTCCGGCATTTCGATCGTGGGGCGAGACCCCGGCCGCGCCGTCTGCGCCATGACGCGCAGCGGCAGGGAGACGTCGTGCCTGGCGTCGTAACGCACCGTGGGGTGGGTGAGAACTTCCCGGGCCGGCGCTGGCGTGGACGCCAGTACGACGGATGAGAAAACCAGCGCACTAGCGGCCGACAGGCCGGCACGAACTTTCATAAATCCTCCTCGAGACCGGGAAAGATCGCGCCGCGCTCTCACAACGCGAGACTCTGAACTCGATGCTTCTTATCACGGGATTGAAGTGATTGAAAATGATCAATCCGCGAGGAGCAATCGCCACTCCGACGCACACTCAGAGATCGCAAATAGGCTCCAAAAGCCGTGATAGTTGATGACGCGCGCCAACGAGCGCTAATTCAAAGCGTGCAGCCCTTTCCGGCAGTTGCAATTCTTCGCGCGAGCCGGCTCGCATCGCTGGTCGGTGGCCTCACTGGCTGTTTGGCGCGAAAAGCCGGCACCATCCGTTCGGGCTGATCGTGCCCATCACGACATGGCAGCTCGACGGGGCGACGAAGTGGGCGCAGAGACTGCAACGCTGCTGGCCCTTCGGCTGGTCCTGATAAAACGCATTCTGCTGGGCCACCGTCGGCGCCGGAGCACCCGAGTCCGCGGCGAGCGACCGCGTCGTAAGGCTTCCCAGACCCACCGTGCCCGCAAGAGTAATGGCGGATTTGAACAGATGACGCCGTGATACGGCCATTCGAGCCTCCTTCGTCCCATCACAAACACGCATTCCGCGCGTCATGCCCTGATGCCCTGTCATTCACGATCGTCCGCTCGAAAAAACGGCGGCGAACCGGCGAGCATCATCAACTCGTTCTTTCATGCACACGCGTGAGCCCAGCCGCTGTGGCTGCAGCGCCTGTTGATAACCCTATGACGTCTGGTCCATGCGTCTTATTCCAGTTGGAATCAGGTCAGAACGCATCGCGTTGGATTTTGGCCCGCGTCTCGTTTTCCCCCCTGACGCTACATTCAATATATAGTTGATTAAGACCTTCTCTGCAACCAGTCCTAGTCCCGCCGCGCCTCTTGATTCAATCGGCCCAGGTAGTCCGGGAATAAGCGGGCGCCTGCAGTCGTCTCTCGGACAGAGGCCTGACTCTCTCGCGTTGTGTGCGAAGTCGGAGGTTGAATGCGGCGTGTCCTGAGCCTGGCGGATATCGATGAATTTCGCGATCGCGTGTGCATCGCCGCCACGGAACTCTTCACCGAGTTTGGGGAAGAAGGCTTCAATATGCGCCTACTTTCCGGCCGGCTGGGCGTCAGCGCGATGACGGCGTATCGCTATTTCAAGGACAAGAACGAGATTCTCGCTGCGGTGCGTGCCCGCGCCTTTGGCCGGCTCGCCGACAGGCTGGAGGCGGCGTACGATGCTGCTGACTCGACTGAGCAAACTCTGGCGGCTCTAAGCCGGGTCTGTGTGGAGTTCGCGCGAGAAGAGCGGTTGCACTACGAGTCGATGTTCGATCTCTCGCAGTCGCGAGCCGCGGCAGCGCCCGAGCTGCGCCGGGAAGAGGATCGGGCCCGCGAAGCGTTCACGATGCCCCTTCGCTCGCTCGCGCACGCGGGATTCTGCAATGGGGACCCCGAGGTGATCGGCCAGATGCTGTGGTCCTCGCTGCACGGCATCATGGCGCTCAATCTGGCGGGAAAACTCTCAGACGCCGATCGCGACCGCATGATCGCCGAGATGCTACGCGTGCTTGTTGGGTTCTGCGGCGCTGTTGTCGAATTCCGGCCGCCGGAATCGGGGCTGGCGGACGACCATCCGTCGTTTCGGCCCAATGCGTCTGGAGGGCACAGACGAACGTCCGTGCCCGCTATCGACAACACAACGATTCCCTAGCGGTGGACTGAAGGCACCGCTTGAGCGCGAGCGGAATACGGGAATCTGGACCCGCTCCTTTGGTGTAAATACCATCCGCGCGATCCTGGCTGACCAATCTCTAGCGGATCATCGGAAGCGCTGGCTTGAAGGACGAGTCGCTTTACCGCCGGACGGCGGGGGAACATTGTTGATCGGCTGAAGCGGATGCGTGTGGTTCACGTAAATTGCGCGCGAGACCCAAAACGGCGCACGGGCGCGGACCTTCTCGATGCGTGGCCGACACTGGTTTCGGTTGCATCGGCCGTCAAAGGAGCAGGCGTCGATATCGCCGTCGTGCAGTCCTCGCATGAAGACGCGACATGCGAACGCGATGGCATTGCAATTCGATTCGTGGCGGAACCGTGGATTGGGCGCCCGGCGGCCGGCTATGCTCCATGGCGCCTTGCGCGGGCGGTCAAGGCTCTCCAGCCTGACGTGATACATGTAAACGGGCTCGGCTTTCCTTTTCACACGCGAGCCTTGTGCGCGCTGGGTCAGCCGGTGCTGGTACAGGACCACGCCGCCCCCCCACGCAGCCGCATGCGCGGCCTCAGAAGCTGGGGATTGGCCAAAATCGCGGGAGTCGCCTTTACGGCATCTGAGCAGGCCGCACCTTTTTTCCTGGATGAATCACTCAAGCCGCAGACCCCGGTCTTTTCGATACTGGAATCGTCCACGCATTTCCGCGACGGCGACACGGCAGGGGCCAGGATCGCCACGGGGCTTCATGGTCACCCTGCGATATTGTGGGTCGGGCATCTGAACGCGAACAAGGATCCGATCACCATACTGGAGGCCTTCTCGCGCGCTCTCCCGCGAATTCCCGAAGCGCATCTGTCGTATTGCTTCCGGCATGCGCCGCTGTTGGATTGCCTGCGCGCGCGGCTCGCAGCCAACCCCGACTTGTCGGCGCGGGTGCATCTTCTGGGCGCCGTGCCACACGAGCAGGTCGAGTTGCTTTGCCGCGCCGCGGATATTTTCGTGCTGGGCAGCAAGCGGGAAAGCTGCGGCTATGCCTTGCTCGAAGCGCTCGCTTGCGGAGCAACGCCCATCGTTTCCGATATTCCAGCTTTTCGCGCGATCACGGCCCATGGTGCGATCGGCACTCTCTGCAACCCGGGCGACATCGATGCCTTCGCCCACGCGTTGGTGACGCTGTCGGATCATGCGCTTGACGCTCTTCGGGAGAAGGCGGTGCGCCATTTCAAGTCAGAACTGTCCTTTCCCGCCGTCGGAAAGAAATTGGCGGCAGCTTATCAAGCGCTCATGGACCGGCATGCGAACTTGGGGAGTGACGCGTCTTCATGAAGATCGCCTTGCTTACGCCGGGCGGCGTGGACCGGAGCGGCACGACGCGAGTCATACCCTGCCTCCTCTGGCTCATCGAGCGACTCATTCGAGGCGGCGACGAAGTGCACGTTTTCGCAGTTCGTCAGGAACCGCGAAGAGGCTGCTGGCCGCTGCTTGGCGCCCAGGTTCACAATGCGGGCGGCACCCATCCGATTTCACGCGGATTGCGCACGCTAAGCCAGTTTTTTGAAGAGCACCGGCGCGCACCCATCGATGTCATCCACGCTTTGTGGGCCGCACCGCAAGGCGTGCTTGCGGCCATCGCGGGCAAAGCGGGGGGGGTTCCTGTCTTACTGCACCTTCCGGGCGGAGATCTCGTCAGCCTGCCTACGATCGCCTATGGCGGCCGGCTCACGTTCAAGGGCCGAATCGGGTTGCGCGTGGCCGTCGCCGGCGCGGATCGTGTCGCCGCACCCAGCGCGAGCATGGTTCGCAACGCCGGTGAGCTGGGCATTGCCGCCGACCGCGTGCCATTTGGCGTCGCGCTCGACCACTGGCCCGTGGCGCCACCACGACGAAGGCCGGCGGGCAAGCCGGCAAAATTGCTGCAGGTCGCCAGCCTCAGTCCCGTCAAGGACCAGCAAACCCTTTTGATGGCCGCACTTCACCTGCACGCCAGGAAAATCGCTTTCGTGCTGGAGATTATTGGCGAAGACACGCTTGGCGGCGCCACGCAGCGCCGCTCTAACGAGCTGGGGCTGGACGAGTGTGTGCGATTCGCGGGGTTCTTGCCCCAGGACGCGCTGAAGCAACGAATGTCGTCCGCCGATCTGCTTGTCGTCACTTCCAGACACGAGGCCGGTCCCGTCGTCGCGCTTGAGGCTGCGACCACCGGCGTTCCAACCGTCGGAACCAATGTCGGATTCCTCGCGGAATGGGCGCCCGAAGCAGCACGCGTAGTAGGATTTGGGGACAGCGTAGCCCTCGCAAACGAAATTGCTGAGCTGTTGTCGAATGAGGATCAACGCCTGCTGCTCGCTTCGCATGCACAGGAAAAGGCGGTGGCCGAAGATGCCGATGCGACGACTCGCCAAATACGCGGCATCTATTCAGAACTGGTCTGCCGGAATCGAAATCGGCGTTACAAGAGGCGTGCGGTATCGGCGATAATAGGCGGCTAAGCGGGAGCAAACGGCTTTCCGCGTCTCCGGCGAAACTCCTGGTGAAACCCGGCCGTATGGTGGAGTTGCAAGCCGGACGACAATTGGCGTTCCGAAACGACACGACAGGTGAAGAACGTGTGCGAACCGATGACTTCGCTGGCTTCGACGGAGAGTTCCCGGATCCACAGAGCCGATCCGATCGCGGGAAGCTTCAGCTTTTCGGTCAAAATGACCGGAAGAGGCAGCTTGTCCCAGTCGACGAACTGTTTCTTGTGATGTTCGCCGAGTTTGTAGACGACGTCCTTGTGCTCGGCCGGCATGCCCGAAATGGCGAGCCGCGGCGCCTTTACCATGGCCGGCACGGAGACGCTCGTGTTGCGCAGTGCGAGCGTAAAATAGCCGTTTGCCAATGGTCCTATCAGGTCCATCGGAAACAGGTTGCTGTGCCTTCCCTCCGAAACGGAAACGAGCACGACCGGTCTCGGGCAGATATAGAAGATCATGAGCTGCTGAACCGCGGCCGGAGGCATGTGGAAATTGTGAGGCTTCTTGTACTTCCGGATCGCTCTGGCCTGGAGCACGGCGTTCCATGGCCTTTGCGGCCACGGCAGGCAGCAATGGTCCGCTTCGACGATGCGAAAAAAACCGATTTGCGCACCCCCGGTATTTCTCCCCGCCACCCGGCTTATTTGAAGCGATCCGATCGGTTTGCGGGTTGTTGTATCGACAAACTCAAGCGTGCCTGATGCGAGATCGTGTGTTGTGCCATCCAGACCGATCGCCACGGTCACAGGCTTCAGGGACGCAATGGTATGATTTTCCGTCACGTCAGCTGCCTTCCCGTTCCAGAGAAGCGAGACCGAGATGGCCCCCTGTGGGGGGATGATTCCAACCGGCGCCCATTGCGGAACGGGGCGCAGCACAGCCTTCGCAATCGTTCTCAACGACACGTCAAGCCTTCTGAAACAACATGAACATGTAGCGGTGGATCGCCAACCCCGCGCCTCGTGGAACAAGCCTCACCTCGCGAAAGGCCGGCTGTGCCGCGCGCGCGACCACGGCGGGCGCGAAGCGATGTATGTTGCCGGATTCGCCCGCAACAAAATAAGACCCAAATTTCAGAAGAACGCCGAGGTTTGCACGCCACCAGAAATATTTTGCATCGCCGAGAAAAAAGGGGTTCAACAGGCTGGCGAGGACGACCCCCCCGGGAGCGAGCAGGCGCGCGAATAGCCCGAATAGCTCCTGGTGGTCGGCGATCAAATTCAGAACCGCAAAATTGGCCGCGATCAGGTCAACCGAAGCAGTGATGGCCAAATCGGTGGGTATGATGCGCCCCTGCTCCATCTCCTCGCGACAGTAGCAGGCCAGATGTGTCCGCATCGTCTCGGTTGGCTCGTAAACGAACACTCTGTGGCCCGATGCGGCGTAGACCTTGGCGTCGATCCCCGTCCCGGCGCCAAAATCGAGAACGGCCGCCCGCGGCGGCAGCAGGCCAAGCACCTCGCGTTGAAACCGCCGCCGCACCTTGCAGTCGCGCGCGGAGGCTAGCATGAACTCGTGATAGGCTCTTCCGGAATGCATGCGACAAAGGCTGCCGCCGATCACGGCATGATGCAACAAGCCCCGAGGTCCAGGTCAACGATTCGCGGCAATGGCCCCCATGCACCGAACCACGAACACTGCCCGACCGATTTGTGACGCGTGACACGCCATGGATGACAATCCCCTCGTAACCGTCGTTATCCCCACATGGAACCGCGAGCGGCTTGTGGAGCAGGCCGTCGCGTCGGTCGTCGCACAGACATACAGGAATTGGGAACTGTTCGTTGTCGACGACGGATCGACGGACGATACAATCGGCCGTCTGAATCGCTTTGCACTTCCGAACGTCCATGTCATGCGATCCACGCATCTCGGCCACATTGGCCGGCTGCGCAACCTGGGCGCAACCGCCGGGCGCGGAGAATTCATCGCCTTTCTCGATTCGGACGATCTCTGGCGCCCGCAAAAACTCGAAAGACAGCTCGGTGCGCTTCGGAATTCGCGCGCGAACTGGAGCTATACGGAGTATGACCTGTTTGCGGAGAATGGCCTGGAGATTCCGCTGCGCTCCGGAAAAGCACCGGCGATTTCGGGACATATCGTCCGCGCACTATTGAAAGACGAGACGGGGGTATGTTCCTGCACACTGCTCGTGCGGCGTTCGCTGTTCGAGGCAATCGGCGGATTTTGCGAAGACCACCGCATGCGCTACAGGGACGACGCCGACATCGCACTGCGGCTGGCGCGCGCGTCGGAAGCGATCGCCATACAAGAACAGCTGACCCTGGTCCGCGAACATTCCGGCCGGCTAACGAGGGAGCTCGAGGCGCCCCACGAGCACTCGGCCATCGTCTATGAATTCTTCCTCGAATACGAAAGCGACGAGGAGTTGAGGAGGCTGGCACGCGCGCGTTGGGCCGGATGTCTTTCGGATGCGGGAGCGCAACGCATGGCAGCGGGCGAGTACCGACATGCGGCGGCGCTGTTCTGCCGCTCGCTTGCCAAAGGCAGACTGCGAGCTGGGTTGTTGCGCGCTGCGGCTCGCGGAATCCGCGCGCGTTTGCGGAAGGCGGAAGTCTCAGATGGTGCGGCGCACGGGGCATTGCCGTGACCCGTATTCCCGTGTTTCCGCCGGCCGGTGGCGCGCAATCAGGCCGAATACCGGTGCCGGCGCAACGCCCACAATTTTGTTCCCGTGCTGTACAAAGCCTGCTTGAGCGGCCGGCCGCGCCCGTCGAAGGCGATCTCACCCGCGACTTGCCGCAAACGTTCGCGCCAGTTCGCGGCCCACATGAAACGCTCGCTGAACGAATGCCTGTCGAGAGGCTGCGCGCCGGCAACGGTTAGTTGGGCTACGACGTCACGAAGATTCTTCGGCGCGTCGGCCCTCGCGGCCACCAAAACGTCAATGGGTATTGTTCCCGGCGCCAGTTGTTCGCAGAGGGCAAGCGCGGGTAACACGAAACGGGCGCCGCCGATCGCCGCCGTGCCGTTCAGAAACTCCTGCCAATCGAGTGTTCCCGCTTCTCTGTCGCGGCGGATGACCCATGTCAGTTCCGCAAGGCGCAACAGGGTTGCGTTCAAGAGCGTATGCGAGACGTGCACGGCGAGGTACAGGGCAAGCAGCGGCTGCTGCATGGCTCGGGCCTGATGACATGGCGGCCAGGCGGCGCGTTCGCCCCGGGACAACAACCCGTCGAGCCTGATCTGCGCGCCGGTTGGCAAGCGCCTGTCGAGCGTCCCCTGAACGTCGAGCGACCACGGATCGTCCCGGTGAACATAGACAAGAGTACGAGGTTCGCGCGGCAGCGACGGAATTGTCCAGTCGCACGCATAAGGAGCGCGCGTCCGCGGCGTTCGCCGATAGCCCAAATCAGACAGGACTTGTTCCGCCGCCGGCATCGATTCCATTGCAACATAGACATCGATGTCGCAAAGGGGTCGGACGCCCGGCTCCGGAAAATAGCAGAACGCCGTGTGCATTCCCTTGAGGATCAATGGCGCGATACCGGCTTCGGCCAATTTCTCCAATACCGCGCGCGCCACTTCGGAAAGGCGCGACATGCGTTGCCGGTTGTGAGCGAGATGAAGGCGGAAAACGTCCTCGACCGCGCCTGTCGCACTGAGCACGCATTTCTCGATCCAGTATCCGAGCAGCGGACCCATGCCGGAGGTGTATCCCGCAACGCACATCGTATTTGAGTTGTTGCAGACGAGCATCAGGTTGGATTCGCCGGCCAGGACCCTGCGCGTGACGTCGGCGATCTCGTCCACCGCCGCCCGCCATTCCGCGACCGCAACGTCGGGCCACAGCCAGGCGGGAAACCCGTTGCGGCGCGCCGCGGCAAAACGGGCGCGCACCCGTTCGGGCGATAGTTCGTCTGCCGGTGAAGCGAAGGTGCCCCTCACGCGCCAGGCTCCACGCTCTGAGAGCCCGAACTGTGCCCGGAAAAGGCCGCAATCAAAGCGGCAATCGCTTCATCCGGATCGCGCGAAAGCGTAAGCCGCCAGCAGCCTCCGGCGGCGATCGCGCGGATCGCGCGCTCGGAGTGTGCCCCATAATATTCGAAACCTGGTTCCGGTGCTTCAGTCAGCGCGCGCACTGCTTCGTCCTGTTGAATATTTTCAAGCCTTACGCTTTCTCCGCGCGCAATAACGCAGAGACACGCCTTGTCCGCGTTTCGCCGTGGGTTGGCGATCGGAAGCGCCCGTTTCACGCGCCCGGAGCGGACGCGTATGCCGCCCGCAAGGCCGCCAGGCGCGTCTGCTTCGAGCAGGTGGATCGCTTCCGCCAGCGCCCAGACGCGAAACGAAGGTTTGGTTTGAATGAACACGCTGTCCTCCGACAACACAGGGAGACCCGCACGGTCCGCCGCCAGCGCCAGAGAACTCTTTCCCGATCGGCTTCTGCCCGCCATGACGATCGCCCGGTCGCCGATGATGATCGCAGAAGCGTGGACCGGAGTTCGGCCGGCATGCGCGACCAGGAACAGGACGATCGTATGGATCGCCTCCCGCAATTCTCCGCCGCTCGCGCCGCGACCGGGAAAGATGCAGGCGCCGCGCCCGCGGTTCCCGTTCGCCCGCAGCGCCATTCCGTTGTGAACGATGCTCAGATGAGGTCCGTGTATCCGAACGTGGTCGGAGGACATGGTTCGATCAGCGTCGCGGGCGCTGAGAACGACGTAAATCGATACCTCCTGCGCTGGCTGCTCGGAGCAATTCCATTTCGCGAAAACGGAGAGAGCTGAGCGCAACGCATCCCGGTGATCGGATCTGAATGAGATTCGAATCCCGAACAAGTTTGTGTGGCCCCAGAATTCACTTGGCATGGAATACCTGTTTGCTATGGTATTCTACTGGAACAGTAGAGTCCTCGATCGGGCATTTTTGTGATTTTGACAACGCATTCGTATTTCCTGAAACACGACGCCAAACAGGCGGCGCGGATGACGCCGTACTCGCCGCTTTCCACGCTCATTGCGACTGCATTGTTGCGCGAAGGCGGGCATGCAGTCGCTCATTTCGATTCGACCTTCGCTGATGGAATCGACGAGTTCGAGTCTTATCTCGACCGCCATCGCCCGTCGGTGGTCGCCATCATGGAGGACAATTTCAATTTCCTCACCAAGATGTGCACCGTCCGCAGGCGTCAGGACGCCATAGCCATGACCGCCGTCGCCGTGAAGCGCGGCTGCCGCGTGCTGGTCAATGGTCCCGATTCGACGGATAGCCCAGAGCTTTATCTGGGCGCGGGGGCGAAAGCGGTTCTGACGGGTGAAGGAGAAGCGACTCTCTCGGACATCGCTGATGTCTGGCGTTCGGATCCTGCCGCGCCACTCAACCACGTGCGGGGTTTGGTGGTTCCGGGGCCCGGAAGGTGCGTGCGCAGAACGGCCACGCGCCCGCATTTGCGCGCGCTCGACAAATTGCCTTTTCCGGCCTGGGACCATTTGGATGCAGACGCCTACCGCCGCGCGTGGCGGTCGAAACATAGCCGGTTCTCGTGGAACCTCGCGACTTCGCGCGGTTGTCCCTACGGTTGCAATTGGTGCGCCAAGCCAATCTTCGGCCGCGGCTACGAACAACGCTCTCCGGCATCGGTTGCGATGGAAATGCGCCAGTTGAAGAATGCCTTTGCGCCCGATCATTTCTGGTTCGCCGACGACATTTTTGGCCTTACGGGGGAATGGTTGCGGGAGTTCGCGGCAGAGGTGGTGCGCCTGGATGTTCGCACGCCGTTCACCATGCAGTCGCGGGTAAACCTCATGCAGCCGAATGCCGTGCAGGCGTTGGCCGACGCCGGTGCCGAGGAAGTTTGGCTTGGAGTGGAATCCGGATCGCAAAAGATTCTCGATGCGATGCAAAAGGGCTCGCGCGTGAAAGAGGCTCGCGAAGCGACGAGGAACCTCAAAGCACGGGGCATAAGGGCCTGCTGGTTCATCCAACTTGGTTATCCGGGGGAGGATTGGGACGATTTGGATCAAACCCGCAGCCTTATCCGCGAGGAGAGCCCGGAAGACATCGGAGTTTCGGTTGCCTACCCTCTGCCCGGTACGCGATTCCACGAGCTGGTGAAGGCAGAGATGGGCGAGCGCAGGAATTGGGACGATACCGACGACCTCGCGATGTTGTTTGAAGGGACGTTCGAAACGATATTTTACCGCATGATTCGCGACGTGCTGCACGATGAAGTGCGGACGCGCCGCTACGATGATAACAGTTGGGCGCGATTGGGGCACGAAGAGGCAATCCATCGTTCGCCGAATCCGATTGCCCTCGCGAGTTGACGTGAATTCATGCTCGCGATCCGTCCAGCTGCGGTGGCATTCGACGCCGTAGCACCCACATTCGATCATCGTTTTGCAGCATGGCAGAGCGTAGCCGCGCAACGGTGGGCAGTTCGGCGAGTTTTGGTCGATGTGTTCCCGCCGGGCGGCCGCATATTCGAACTGGGCGGCGGTACCGGCGCTGATGCAGTCTGGCTGGCGGAGAGGGAATTCGAGTTGCTTCTCACGGATGCTTCCCCAACCATGGTGAAGCTCGCGGGGGCCAAGCTTGCACCCATGGGGGCTCAAGCCGAGCTTGTTGTCGCGGAAGAGCTGGAAAGTTTTGCCCAACGCCACATGACCTCCGGCGGCGCGGCTTTCGATGGGGCCTTCTCGAACTTCGCTCCCCTGAATTGTGTCGATGACCTTTACCCGGTGGCGCGCGGTCTGGCGTATCTGTTGAAACCGGGGAGCGCTGCGATGCTCGTCCTGTTTGGCACCATGGCGCCAGGAGAAATCCTCGTCGAATGTCTGCGCGGACGGCCGCAAAGGGCGCTCAGGCGTTTTCGCCGTGGGCTCGTGCCGGCAGAGCTTGGCGGACTCAAGTTTGCGGTCCGTTATCACCGTGCAGGTGCGATCGTCTCGGCAATGCGGCCGTGGTTCAGGCTCGTGCGTCGTCTGGGGATCGGCATATTCGTCCCGCCGAGCGCGGCGGAACCCTGGGTATCACGGCACCGGACTCTTCTCGCCTGTCTCGAATGGGCCGATCGGCTGGCGAGTCGCCCGCTCGCGATTCTGGGCGACCACGTTTTATACCATTTCGAGCGAACCTCGGTGAACGCGCCATGAGCGTGATGTCGGCACAGTTTTGCCGGGAGTACGCACGCCATCGCGCTGGAGAAGGTCGCGCCCTTCGCGGAGCGGAGTTGAAGGCGTTACCCTATTTGCGAAGCGGGCCTCACGCGCGGCAATGGGCGGTGCGGGCGGCGAGCTTCGACGCGTTTGTCGCTCACATGGCGAAGCCGATGGCGGCAGCGGGGCCGATGGACGTCCTCGACGCCGGCGCGGGAAGTGGCTGGCTGTGCAATCGCATGGCCCAAATGGGAAACCGGGCCGTAGCTCTTGATATTCGTGATGACGACGTCGATGGACTGGGCGCGGCGAAGGACTTTCTTATCGATGCACCGGACCTGTTGCAATGCGCGTGCGCATCCTTCGACGATCTGCCATTCGACGACCACTGTTTTGACGTCACTGTATTCAATGCGTCCCTGCATTACGCAACAGATCTTCGTCGTGTTCTTGCGGAAGCGGTGCGCGTCACGCGGCGGGGCGGCGTATTGGCGATTCTGGATTCGCCCTTCTATGCCTGCGAAGAAGATGGCAGATTGATGGTGGCAGAGAAGATCCAGTCCGGAGCGGCGCGTTTCGGCGAGCGGGCCGACGTGCTGCTGACGCAGAATTTCATCGAATACCTGACTCCAGAGAAACTTGCCACTGCGTCCCACACGCTCTCCTGGTTACGGCGTCGCGTGCGCTATCCCATGTGGTATGAGACGCGGCCGCTCGTGGCGCGGCTGAGGGGAAGACGCAAGCCATCGCGCTTCGATCTTTGGACCGCCCGCGCGCCATGATCATCCTGGTCAATCCACGCGCCACGCGCCCGAGCAATCGACGATTTCCGCTTTCCGTGATGGCGATCGGCGCGGCTCTCGGTGATCGTGAAGAGTGGGAGATCGTGGATGGCAATATGCCGGATCTCGACGTCTCGGCACGCATTTCACAATACGCAACCGCGCGCCGCGGCAACGCCGACCCGGTCCGTGCCATCGCTTTCACCGTGATGCCGGGCCCACAGCTTGCGAACGCGGTTCCTCTCACAAAAGAGATAAAGGCTCGACATCCCGAAATTCCCCTGGTGTGGGGCGGAAATTTCGGCAGCCTTTATCCCTCGCCCGTGCTCAATGCGCCCTTTGTTGACTGGCTGGTTCGCGGCCAGGGCGAGCACGCGTTTGTCGAATTACTTGACGTTCTCCACGGCACGCGAGAGCCGGAGAGCGTCGCGGGACTAGCCTTCCGCAAGGCGAACGGAAGTCATCATCTGGGAGCTGAACGCCGATGGGTCGGGCCGGATGAATTGCCCTCCCCGCCCTACCACAAAATTCCCGTGCTGGAGTATCTTCACCCGACATTTCTCGGAAAGCGTTCGGGCGTCTATCAGGCCTCGATCGGATGCCCTTATGCCTGCAATTTCTGCGGTGTCATCTCGGTTTTCGGCCGCCGCGAGAAAGTCCAGGAGCCGGCGCGCACGGCGCAACATTTGCGCTTCCTCGCACGCGAGCATGGCATGGATTCGGTGCATTTCTACGACAACAATTTTTTCCTGAACGACGCTCACGCGCGCGAAGTGGCGGATTGCTTCGCCGGATTGGACCTCGCGTGGTGGTGCGAAGCGCGGGTCGATGCCATTCTGCGCTTTTCGGAAGACACGTGGCGTCGCCTCAAACGCGCCGGCCTGACGATGATCTTTTTCGGAGCGGAATCGGGCAGCAATGAAGTATTGCGGAAGATGGAGAAGGGCATCACGACCGAACAAATTCTGGAAGCGGCAGCGCGCACCCGTGAACACGGGATCATTCCCGAGTTTTCCTTCGTGTTCGGCGATCCGGATGAGCCCGAGCGCGAGATCGACAATACGCTTGCCTTCATCCGCAAGCTCAAGACGGTCAATCCCGCAATGGAGCTGATTGCCTACTTCTATACGCCGACGCCGCAGCGCCGTGACACGTATGGGAATGTCGATCCGTTGGCGGGCACGCCCGCGACCCTGGAGGAATGGACCACGCCGAAATGGGTCAACTGGATGACGCATGAGGATCCCGAGGTGCCGTGGCTCGACCGGCGCCTCAAGAGTCGCGTGGAGGATTTCGAGCTTGTACTCAAAGCCCGGTTTCCTTCGATCCATGACCGATACACGCGCGGTTGGGGAAAAGTCGCGGGCCGATGGCTTGCGGAGGGTCGTTGGAGGCAGGGCCAATATACGGATCCCCGACTTTTGCGCCGCGTGCGCGCCTGGTCCCGGATCGCTCCGGAAGACAGCCAGGCCTACGGACATCTACGGTTGGAAGGCGTCAATCCTTGAAAGGAATGGAGCCGCTGCAGGCCTATCGGCTGTGGGCGCCGACCTATGCTGCTGAAACGGTCGTCAGTTTTCTCGATGAGGAATTGGCGGTTGCCCTGTTGCCCGCGCTTGAGGGCAAGCGGCTTCTGGACGCAGGGTGCGGCACGGGACGCAGGCTCGCAAGAGAGGAGACAGCGCTCGCCATCGGCGTGGATTCGAGCCAGGACATGCTCCTGGCGGGCGGAGCGGGCTGCATTGCGGCCGCCGACCTGCGCGCCCTGCCCTTCCCACCGCAGTCTTTTGACATCGTGTGGTGCCGCCTGGTGCTCGGTCACTTCATCGATCCGCTTCCGGCCTATCGCGAACTGGCGCGGGTGTGCCGCGTCGGCGGTTTCCTCTTCGCATCCGATTTTCATGCCGACGCCGTAGCGGCTGGGCACGGGCGAAGATTCCGCGATCAACAAGGAACGGTGCGCGAGATCGAACACCACGTCCACGATGCAAGCGCCCATATCGACATGGCGGCGCGGGCGGCCTTTGCCGTAAAGGCGCAACGCGACGGTTGTGTAGGTGAGAGCGTAAAGAGTTTCTACGCCGCAGCCGGCCGCGGCGCAGCGTTCGAGAAGGACTGCGGATTGGCGTTGGTCGCCGCTTTCCTCTTCCAACGGATGGCATGATGCGCCTGCTGATCGAGGCCGCAAACACAACGATCGCCATGGAAGACGGAAAGATCATCGAGCCGAGCGGGAAATTCGACCGGATCGTCCGCTCATCCGCCGGCGAAGTGCGGCCAGGTCTGATCAACGCACACGATCACCTCCACCGTAATCATTACGGGAGGCTGGGCGCGCCACCGTACGCAAATGCTCATGCCTGGGCGAGAGACATTCAACGACGCCATGCCGCCGAGATTGCGCGCGGCCACGCGTTGCCTCGGCGCGAGGCACTTCTGGCGGGAGCGTGGAAGAATCTGCTCGCGGGCGTCACCCATGTGGTCCATCACGATGCATGGGAGGGCGAGTTCGACGTCGAATTTCCGGTCAACGTGGTGCGGATTGCGAACGCCGACTCGGTGGCCACGATTCCCGAAGCCGCGCCGGCGACTGACGGGCCTTTCGCTTTGCATGTGGCGGAAGGGGTGGACAGGGCTGCGGCGGAGGAAGTGCCGACTCTCGACGCGCGCGGTTATCTGAACGGCAATCTGGTCGCGGTGCACGCGGTTGGGCCCGATGCGGATGGCATTGCCAGGCTGCGCGCCTGCGGCTGCGCGCTCGTCTGGTGCCCGACCTCGAATCACTTTCTCTTCGGACGCAGCGCGCCTTCCGCGCTGCTGGCGGAGGGGATGGATGTCCTGCTCGGGAGTGATTCGCTCCTCACTGGCGCGGGTTCCCTGCTGGATGAGTTGCGACCCGCTCGCGGAGTTATCTCCGACGCGAGACTCCTGGACGCGGTGAGCGCGCTGGCAGCGCGCCGGCTTGGCATGCCTGCGCCGTCCCTGGCCCCTGGCACCCCCGCCAATCTCGCGCTGTTCCGCCGCGCGCTGCTGGACGCTCACATCGACGATGTCGAGCTCGTCATGGCGGGAGGAGAATTGCGCGTTCTCGATCCGGAACTGGTTGCGTCGTTAAAAATCCGCGGCGGCAGGATGACAGTCTGGCGCGGCACAAGGCGCTGGATCAGCGGAGCGGCACCGCCGTAACTCGTCAGAATGTGTATTGCACGAGCAGTCCCACCGTCTGGACGGTGAAGTTCTCCGGGACCACGCCCAGATAGACGTTGTTGTTGATCACGCCGGCAAAAAGCCCGTCATAGTGAAAATCGTCGAGGTGCTCGAAGCTCATCCGGTAAAGGAGGCGGTATGTCAGCGAGTCGCTCGCATGCCAGCGCGCATCAGCTTCGAAAGTATGAGAATCATAGATAATATCCGGGAACGAGGTGCCGGCCTCTGCCGCGGTCTGGAGAAAGAAAAAAGCGAGCGGGCTCGCATAGGAGTATCCGACCGCGCTGTCGCCTCTCGTAAAGATGTAATTGAAATCGAGCGAGACCGAGTCCCATGCCTTGTGGGCCGTGAAGCCGGCCGAGTAGTCGTTGTCGTTCAGCGTCTCGCCCCACGCCGCGGTGAAAGGATAATCCGCCCCTCCCGCAGCACCGCTGCCCGGAATGCCCTGGGGGTTGATGCTGGATATGCTGCGGTGCTGGTCCTGCCAGGTCAGGAAGCCCGTAATCGTGGCGCTTGTCGACAGCTGATAGTTGATATCGCCATTTACGTCGAACGACGTGGCGTCGTGCAGTCCGTACTGCGCACTGTAGGAATCGAGCTTCCAGTCGCTTGTCAGCTGAAGATCGATACTCGGTGAGACGATGTAGTTGGTCTGTGCATGCACCTTGTGTTCGACGCGATTGGCGACATCGAATTTTCGCAGGTCGTCCAGCGTCCAGGGGATGTCGCCTTGCGGCGACAGCGGCATGTAACCGGGCAACGTATTCGAATAGAACGGGAGATACGGATTCGAGTCGTAGTCGCCACCGGTGAGATGGCCGTATTCGTACGACACCCTCACGGTTCCCCACTCGAAACCGTTGGCGGCGACCTGCAGGCGCAGCCGGTTCTCGTCGGAGATCGGCACTTCGCGGAATCGGTGCCCGACATCGCTGTGCGTATAGGTCAGATCGAGCTTCACGTGGTTGTCGAAGCGATAGCTGCCCTGGGCCGAAAGTTCCAGATCATCGTTCGTATACGGCACGTTGTGGATCTGCACCACGTCGCCGGGCGCGTTGGGCTGATAGACGCCGCTCAAAATAGGACTGAATGGTGCAAGCCCGCCATCGACTGCGATGTAGCCGTATTGACCAGTCAGCGGATTGTACGCGAGGTAGTTTGTGAGATTGCTTTCGATGCGGTCGCGAAGTTCGAAATTGAAGGACAAATCGGGCGATACGGTGTATTGCGCCTGTGCGAAAGCGTTGAAAATATTTATCGCTGCGTTCGCGGTCGGCTGGCTCAGGGCGGCGGTGGTATTCCAGTTGGCGAGATTGATCGGTCCGCCCGCTCCCGGAATCACCCCAGTATCGATGGTCGGCGGCAAAAGCGAATCGTTCTGCCGCATCAGGCTGTAGGACATGCTTCCCGAAAAGCGAAAGTCAGAGGAGGCGAGCCAGGTGACGTCGCCTTTCAGCGAATGATACTCGTTGTTCGGCGGCAGGCTGAGGAGTCCTTCGGTGGGAATATACGACCCCGGCGGCACTTGTTCGAGCCCGGGATTCTGCCAGATCAGCGATGGATCGGAGTTACGAAAGAAAGAACCCGTGTAAGTGAGATTGGCCTGAAGATCGTCTTTTTTGTAGCGGAGGGCTGTCGTGATATCGAGGGTGCGATAGTGGATCGGCGCAATGATTTGGGTCGCGCCGCTCTCGAAGGGATAGCCAAATGTCGCGCTGATCGGTTGCGTACCATCGCGCCATTCATTCACAATCTGAAAATATGCCTCGATGTCCGGCCACGGGGTGTAGGTGGCGGACATTGCCGCCTTTTGGCGCGTGACCTGCAATTCCATGTTCGGAGCGGTGGCCAATGCGGTATCCACCTGCGCCGGTGTCGAAGCACCCGGCACCAATCCAGGGCGCAATGAAAGGTCTCCGCTACCGACGCCAGTCCACAAGCTCTTTGCCTGTGTCGAATACACGTGGGGAACGGAATCAAAAGAAAGCGTAATGTAATATTCGCCGTAGCGGCCCGTCTTCAACTGGTAGTACTGATCGTCGCGGCCGACATTCTCGGCAACGCCGGACATGAACCATGCCGTCTTGCGATTCTCCCTGAGGAAACCGAGGCTTGTCGCGATCGGAAGATTGTTCCAGTCTCCATATTCCTGAAAGCTTGCCGACTTTGTGTTCGTCCCATTCAATCCAAACGAACCGAGCCACCCGCCTTCGATCCAGCCCGTGCTCCAGATATCCGGATCGCTCTTGTCCTGTGTCATCGCCGGGTAGGCGTAAGGCAGAGGATAAAGCAGGCCCGTGGGCGTGCGAGTAATCTCGTCGAGTTGCGACAATCCGTTCAGATCGCGCAACAAATCCATGGGCTGCCCGTTCGGATTGAGCTCGTTGCCGGGTCCGCCGTAACCGAGCACGCTCGTATCGGCGTAGCCGCAACCTGCAGACAGCGCCAGCATCGCCGTTCCCGACAAGAGCGATCGCACAGAGCGTTTCATCGCTCAAATCGCGCGCCCGATGGATCGTTCGAGCCGTGAATGTTGACGTGACACGTCTGGCAACTTGTCCCAATCAGCATCGGTTGAGGCGACGGACCCAGCGCCATGTTGCCCCTGGTCATGAGAATGGCGGGATGGCCGTCCTGCGCGTGGCATTGCTGGCACAGCATGGGGCGCGGCGCCGTCAGGAGCGCCTCAAAATTCGATCCGTGCGGATTGTGGCAGTTCAGGCAGTTCTCGCGGACCGGCGCATGCTCGAAGAGGAATGGTCCGCGCTTTTCGGCATGGCAGCCGTAACAAACCTCGTTGACGCTGTCGGCCTTGAGCAACGGTGCGGTCGTCGAACCATGAGGATTGTGGCAATCCACGCAGCTGATCTTGCCTTCGAGCAACGGCATGTGCGAGCGTTTATTGAATTCTGCGCGCTGCACCTTGTGGCAGGAGAAGCAGGTTTGACTGATCGATTCGCGCGCCGTCAGCCCGTGCGCCGAATAGTTCGTCATCGGATTGTGGCAATCGCTGCAGGCGAGATTGTTGTTCTCGTGAATCGAACCGTGCCAGAAAATCCGCTGCCCACCCTGATGGCAGGACAGGCATTGGGCATTTCGCTCGGGTATCGGCGTCTTGCCCTTGCTCGAGAAGCTGATGATCGTCGAAATATCGCTCGGATTTTGCACATGCGCGGAGCCCGGGCCGTGGCATGCTTCGCATCCCTGCGCCTCGATCGCATCGCGCGGGTTCAGCGTGAATACCGCCGCGTGGATCGTGTGCGCCCAGTTCGAGGCTTCCTGCTGATGGCAGGTTTCGCAGGTTTTCTGTCCCACATAGGTGCGATCGTCTGCTGACGGCGCGGCGGCGCCGGGCGGAGCGGCATCCGCGGGCGCATCGGCACTGGCATACGTCACGAAAGCGATCTTCACGCTTTCCGTGCCGTCGCTGCCGGCTTGGCCAGCGAGGTATCGGGCGATGCCGCTTCTGAGCGATTCCACATCGCGCGCGTCTGCCGTCGCAAGGTCGGCGGCGGTCGATTGGGCGCTTAAAATCCGCGCAAGGGTCCGTTCGTCGACTTTGCCGCGATGGATGCGCGCCATTTCGAGGCGCATCTGCGCGACATGTGCTGTCAGAAAATTGGTATTCTCTCCCCCGCGGGTCCAGGCATAAAGCGCTCCGTGAAAGACCACCGCGCCGGCCAGCAACGACAACAGCACGGCGACGGCAACAACAGTCGCTCCGCGGGACCGTGAGACGAACCGCCAACCGATCTTCATATTCCCCCGCTCCGTTGCCGACTCAGATTCGCACGCGCAACGATGCCGCAATACGATATAGCAAAGGCAATTCGGAACAAGTCGGGGATGAAAAATGTACAGCGTAATACCGCGCCGTCCGATTCCCTGCTGCGGGTGAACTTGGTGTTGCGGCCCCTTACCGTGCAGACGGCCGGACGGCCCGAAGCATTGACCGTCAGTCCTGCGAATAAAGTGAAAGATCGGCCGGTCTTTCCTGTCGGGGCGGTGATGCCGATGCGATCGTCTTCATGCCGATGGTTTCCAGCCGGACCATGCGGTCGCAAACTCCCAGATTTTCAATCCGGTGCGCGATCAGCACGATCGTGGGGACAGGCCGGATCGCCCGCAAATTTGCCAGTATGTTTCGTTCGCTCGCGCTGTCGAGTGCGCTCGTCGCTTCATCGAGGATGAGTAGCTTCGGATGCCGCAGCAGCGCGCGCGCGAGCGCTACGCGCTGACGCTCCCCGCCGGATACGAGGGCACCACCTTCGCCGACGACTGCGTCGAGCCCACGTTCCATTTGCCGAACGAGATCGACGGCGCCGGCCGCGCCCAGCACATCCCACATATCCGTTTCTGTGGCCCCTGGATTGGCCCAGGACAGATTGCTCCGGATCGTGTCGTGAAAGAGATAGGAATCCTGGCAGACATAAGCGAGTCCTCTGCGCCAGGCTTTGAGCGTTGCTCCTTCCAGGGATTGCGTTCCAATGGCGATGCTTCCCAACTGGGGCGCGTAAAGCCCCGCCAAAAGATCCGCAAAGGTGGTCTTTCCCGCGCCCGATGCCCCCGTCACCGCCAGGAACTCGCCTTCCACAATGTTCAGATCAAGAGCGTGAATACCGCCGACGCTTTCTCCTTCCGGCCATCTGTCGCCGAAACGTGCGTGGGAATATGTGACATTGGCGAAGATGATGTCGCCTTCGGGATAAGACGCGTCCGATTGGGCCGCGTCTTCCCGCGCGATGTGCGCCAACTCGCTCTGAAGCTGCCGCATCTTCTCGTAGACGGCGAGCACATGCACGAACTGTTGGGCCGCCTGCTGAATCTGGCCCACCGGCGCCGTCATGCGCGTAAGGATCAGTAGCAATGCGACGAGCAGGGAGGGAGCAACGTGAAACCACAACATTCCGGCGAGCACCGCAGCCGCGCCCGCGAGTCCGAACAGCGCGGCCAATCCGGACTGGGTCACGACGTGCTGCTTCACGAAGCGCAGCTGGCGATCGGCCAAATGTCGAAGGGTCTGACGGATTTCGTTGACGAAGCCCGTCTGCAAGTCCTGGCTGATCGCAAGCTTTAAGCCGCCGAGGAACTGCGTGGTCGTGTTGAGCAAGGACAGATTGGCGTCGACGACGTAATCTCCGAGTGATCGCGCGCTGGCGAGCATGGGGCCAAAGCCCAAGGCGCCTGCTATCAGCAGCAGAGTCAGAACCGTGGCCAGCGCGGGCGCAAGAATGAATGCCAGCACATACTGGGCCAGGAAGACGACGGCGGAAATGCAGCCGCGGACGACAAAGTAAATTCCCACCCCGAGTCGTTGCATGTCGCCTCCCATGAGATGGGTGATGCGCGAATGGCGAAACCCCGCCAGGTACTCCCACCGTGCCGAAGCGAGGCTTTCTGCGGCACGCATTTGCTGGGTTTCGACGAAGGTAAGCTGGAGGCGAAAAATCGTAATGTCGCGCGCCGATATGACGATCGCCCGCAAGATCATGAGAGCTGCGAAAACCCCGAGCAGGACGAGCAAACGCGCTGTCCGTGTTTCCGCGCCGAAGGCCGCGAAAGCAGCGGCTGCTCCCTTTTCGATCCAGGGTGGCACGCCGCTGACGCTGAACAGCAAGCCAAGAAGCGGCACGAGAAGCGAAATGCCTATACTTTCAAGAAGCGCGCCCGCGACGACATAGGCGGTGGCGAGCATGCCCTTTGGGCCGGCGATCCGCGCGAAGTCCGCTACGAGCTCACGAGCTGAAGACAGGAAGCTCTTGATTTCGGGGGCGTTGACGGGAGCCCGCGCGGCGGACCTGATCTTCATTGGATTTCGCGAATTATGCCCGGATCGCCGCTGTTTGTGTGCCTGGATTCCCCCAGCAGAGATTTCTTCCCACCTCCGAGGAACTGGCTCAAGGGCGGCCGTTCAGGGAAAGAATCCGCGGAATGGTCCGGAACAGAATCGTGAGATCGCGCGCGACGGACCAATTGCGCGCGTAATCCTGGTCAAGCGTCACGCGCTTGCTGTAAGGCGTATCGCTTCGGCGGCTGACCTGCCAAAGCCCGGTTATGCCGGGACGGCACGCGAGATAGGCCGGGAGGTGAGCGCCATATCTGCTCAATTCCTCTTTCACCACGGGTCTCGGACCCACCCAGCTCATTTCTCCTCTGAGAACATTCCAGATTTGAGGAATTTCATCCAGGTTGGTCTCGCGCAGGAGCCAGCCCAGACGCGTGACGCGGGGGTCGTTCTCAAGCTTGTGACGTTCGAGCCATTGCAGTCGCGCCTCGGGGTCCTGCTGGAGAAGTGTTCTGAGCGCCACATCGGCGTCCGTGACCATCGTCCTGAATTTATAACAGCGGAAAAGCCGCCCGTTCCAACCAACCCTCAAATGCCCGTAGATCGGTTTGCCGCCTTCAAGCGCGATCAGCACTGCGACAGGCAATGCCACAATGGCGGCAATAGGCAGCAGCAGCAGCGCGAGGAAAAGGTCCAGCCCGCGCTTCGTTCTTCCTCCAAAAGGAGGCGCCGCGAACAGCTTCGTTTCGCCGGCATTCAGAACGGTATGCTCGGCGTCACCCGCGGCACAGGAATCGGCAGCACGCCAGCGGATTTCGCCCTTGTTTCCCCATGCCGGCTGGTCGCCCCGGCTCCCAAGGCTGTCGAGCACGGTTGCCTACGGCTCTCCCGATATCAGTAGCGTGCGACGCATGTAGTGTCGTGCCATCGGCTCAACCAAAGGACGAATGGTAGCGTCCGCTTATTCCGTGCCAGGGACGATGGTCGCAACGCACCGTTCTCTACTCACTTCAGGTTGCTTGAAATCACGGCAAGGGATGCGCCCGCGACGGCCAGCTGGCTAAAAATCTGGCTCGCGTTGATGACGATGTCGCTCCACTGCACGGGCGCGATGTCACGCGGAACCACGATGGTGCTGCCCAGAGGAACACGCTGACTGCCGAATGGCAGCCAAGCCTGGTCGAGTTTTTCCGCCGATCCGTCTGGCAGGACGATGAAGGTCAGCGATTCATCCGCGTAGGCGGTCGAGCCGCCGGCCTTGGCAAGGTAATCCTCAGCGGAAAGTTCTGGGCGGTATATAAAACTGCCCGGTTGCAGTACTTCGCCCATGACCGAGACCGTGCTCGGTCGCTGTGGAATGTAAACGACGTCTCCTCCTTCGAGCAGAGTGTTTTGCTCCGGCTGAAGAGCGAGAACGGCGGGATCCGCAACGATCGAAACCCGGCCCAATCCCTTCTGGCGACGCAGCGTCTTGATGAACCCTTCGGTCGCCGTAAACGCCGCGGGATCGAGCTTCGGCGTCGTCGAATTGCGGCTCATGGCCAGCAACAGCTGACTTTCGATCTGGTCGGCGGTTCTGCGAAACGAGTCCTCTTCCAGCGCGGCCGCCGAACGGCGCAGGTAAACGGTTCCAAACGGGTAGGCGACGTCGGTCAAACCGCCGGCGCGTTTGAGCAAATCGGACAGTCTTTCGCCGCGTACGATGCGGTATTCGCCCGGGAAGCGCACTTCGCCTTCAAGCGTCACGGAACCGAGGCCGATGTCGTTGAAAACCTGGCGGAAGCGGAACTCGTCGTGCGCCTTGATCCGGTAGTTCGCTAGGTTGTTGTCGTCCAGAGGCAGAGTCTTGCGAAGCGTAACGGCACTCCCCGTCACCTTGTTGACGTCGGTGGTAATCAGCTCGACGCCGCTCTCGTCGGCCCAGCGCGCCGTTCCCCCTGCGACGATGACCAGATCGTGCAGATTTACGCCGGGACCTACCACGTACACGCCAGGCGCCCGAACAGCCCCGTTCAACGTGACCTCGTGATCTTCGAGAAAACTTACCAGTAGCGGCTCGTCGATCCGCAGCTGGCTCGCGATTTCCTTCAAGCTCATCGCCTCGGTGTTCTGCGGGACTGTCCCCGACGCCCGGACTTCCTGTTCGAAATTGGGCGCAGGCTGCGATTCAATGGCGGTCGTCTGGGGGGGCGCCCCGAACATCGAACTCTGCAGGCCGGCCGGCTGCTGTCCGAGTGCATTCACGTTCTGACCTGCCTGGGGTTGGTTCCCCGCGGGGATGGCGGCTTGCCCGGCGCCGGCATCGGAAGGGGTTGAGAATTGTTGGTTCGATGCGGGGGTACTTTGTCCCGGAACGGCTGACGATTGTCCGCTCTGGTATGCCGGATTCGTCACTGTTTCGTCGTTCTCAGCGCTGTTTTGCACACCGGCGCCTTGATCCGTGTTCTCACGGACCTGCAGGGTCGCCCGATTGGCCGTCAACCCGTTCGCGGTCGGGCCGGTCACGCCGTTTTCCGGCGCCTGCTCTTCTTCCGTCGATGCCAGGTAGGGATTTCTCACCGCCTCTTCATTGCGCTGTTTTTTCTTCTCGTATTGCGTGATGGCGCGCGACAACAGTTTCGCCTCGCTCATCGAAAACACGCGAACAATATCGTCGTCGAGCAGGGCGAAATCTTTGTCTCCCGCGAGAGCCGCAACCGGAGAAAACGCGATCAGCGACCGGAGATAGGTCCGCGGATCGCGTCGCGCGACAATTCCGAAGATCGTGTAGGGAGACTGCCCGAGCGCGCCCGGCGCCTTGAGCAGATCGGAAAGACGCATTCCCTCTCTGATCGCGTAGCTGCCGGCAAGCGCTGTTCCTCCTGCGAGAACAGCTCGTCCGACAGTCTGATCGGCGCCTGGCAGGGCGAGCAAAACCTCGCCGTCGCGAATCAGGCCCGACTGGGCCGTCACCGTCGTCAGCTTGGTCTGGCCGTTGCTCTCGATATGGGTGACGGCAATGCGATACTGACCGCGCACTTCAAGACCGCCGGCGAGTTTTTCAAGGGCCTCGACACTCACCGCCGATTCGCCTGGCGGCAGTTCATAGATTGCCGGCCGTCGAAACCATCCTGCGGCAGCCACCACTTTGCTGAGCGGCGGCACGAAAATGCGGTCGCCATCCGCGAGTACCGTCGAATTCGGCATCGAGCCCGTCGTCAAGAGCGAATAGAAATCGATCGTAACCGAGCGCCCGTGACGGGTCAGCCGTACGTCGCGGAGGCTGCCCGTCTTCTTGATCCCTCCCGAGATGAGAATGGCATCGAGGGGGGTCGAAAGACCTGTCAGTGTGCGGACTCCGGGCGTTCCCACTTCGCCCGCGACCACCACGCTGATCTGCCTCAACCGTCCCACTGTGACATAGCCCTCGGAAGACGGATAAGCGCGATGGATGGCGTTTGTCAGATCCTGACGAAAATCCCGCAGGCTGCGCCCTGCCGCGGAAAGGGGACTGAGGCGCGGCAGGACAACGCGACCGTCACGATCGACCAGAACCCGGTATTCTGCGTTCTCCTGCCCGCGCAGCGAGACGACGATTTCATCTCCGGGCCCGAGCACGTAGTCGTCTTGCATACCCCCCATCTGCGGAAGGGCCACGGGACGGCCGGCGCCAAGCTCGTCATAACCAAACAGAGACAAAACGATCCCGGCGCGCGCCGACAGGATCTGCTCTAATCGGGAGGGCCGGGAGGAAGAGACGGCGGGAGCCATCGGTTCCAGGATCGTCAATTCCGGTCCGACGGCGTTAGTCTGGGCGGGGACCGTGGTGCGACCCTGCATGCTGAGAAATTGTTGCACCTGTTCGGGAGTGATGTCCTGGGGCTGCCCGACGGAAGAGTTCTGTGCGCCGGCTTCGTCCGACACCAAAGCCATGAGAGCCGCAAACGCCAACGTGCCGATGATGCGACGTGCGGTTTTCTTATTTGGCACTCCCCACTCAGTGCATTTTGCTCGTCGCACGACACTAACCCCTTCGCGCTTTGAAATGAAATCTAGCCCGTGAAGGGTTCCTGTCAAAGTTTTATTGAAACACTTGAAATCCGCAGTCCCCGCTCATCGGTATATGCCGTAAATTCCTGGAGCGTGTGGGCCTTTTCAAGCCAAGCGTATCTCGGCGCTCCTGCGAACTGCTGTTGCCAGCCGATGGCGCCCCCGCAAAGCGAGCCAGCTGCGTCCGGGTTATTTGGGGATTCCGGCGTGCTGGGCGACGCAGTCCTGATACGCTTCGGCACGAACGCTGTTCTCGATTTGAAAGCTGTAGCCGTTCATTCGAGCGTCGTCCGCACGCTGGCGCGCGACCGCGCGACAATGCGTGTCGCCAGGCGGCGGCTGATGCTCCACGATATCTCCGGATACCGCCGGCAGTTGATTGGAGGCCCGCATCGATCCCGCGTCGGTCCCGCAGCCGGCGAGAAGGTTCAGGGCCGCGACGAAGACGATCATCCTGGTAGGCACCGGAGCATCTTTACATTTCTCGCAGCGCTTCGAAAGCGCAGACATCGCGAGGCATTTTCACTTGAATCGCTTTATCGAACGCCTCCATATTTCCTGCGGTGTCGGCAAGCACAAAAAGGAAGTGGGACAGCGGCATGCGATGGACGCTGCGTGTCCTGGCGTCGACATTGGTATTGGTTGCATTTTCGCCCAGCAATCGGGCCGGAGCCTCGCCTTGGGCTGAAGTCGGGGATGCCCAGGTTCGTTCCGATGTCGAGGTGTTGGCGGCTGCCGGGATCATCGATGATGTCACCACGCAGTGGCCGCTCCCCTGGGGCGGAATCCTTTATCGACTCGAACGAGCGGACTCGCTCGATGATGAGCCCGATTACGTGCGCGCCGCGGCGGATCGGCTGGAGCAGAAAGCGAAAAGCGCGATCGCGACCGGGCGAACAAACTACACGGTCACCAGCGACGTCACCAATCTGCCGGACGTCGTGCGCGGGTTCGATGCCCTCGGGCGCGAAAATATGCAGGGGCAGGTTTCTGGCGAATGGATGGGCGAAGACACGGTTGTCCGCGTGCAGGTTGGGGCACAATCGCTCAACCGTTACGATCATCAGACACTGCTTCTGGACGGCAGCTATGCCATGCAGCGGATCGGCGATGCGGCGATCTACGCCGGCTACGTCACGCATTGGTGGGGACCGGGGTGGGACACCGCACTCTCGCTCTCGAACAATGCGCGGCCCTTTCCGCAAATCGGCATCACACGGATCGACACAACGCCGTTTTCGAACCCCTGGCTGTCGTGGTTCGGACCCTGGCAGGCGGAGTTCCTCGTCGGGGTCCTGGACGGTCCGCGGCTGGCCCACAACACGCTTTTTGATGGCGTTCGCGTGAGCATCAACCCTGTCCCGGGATTGGAACTGGCGTTAGCGCGAACGGAGCAGCTGTGCGGCTCAAATCAGCCGCCGACCGCATATTTCGACGGCGTTCATCCCTGCAAACCCATCGCGGAATTCTTCAATGTGACGAACACTATGGCGCATCCGAGCAACTCGAAGGATGAAGTCAATATGGATCTGCGCTATACGAACCGTTTTCGACAATTTTCCTACGCCCTTTACACGCAGGAAATGAACAGGGACACGGGCCCGTTCGTTCATTCCGACACGAGCCACCTCTTCGGCCTGAGCGCATGGGCGCCGGTGCGCGGCACCGCAATCCGGTTCACGACAGAATATGCGGACACAATTTCGACGAAAGATATCTTCAGCTTCAACAACGATTTCTATGGCCAAACCTACTGGGACTACAAATATCAGGACGGATGGCAGTATCGCGGCCGCACGCTGGGTTCGAGCCTGGATACCGACTCACGCCTGGCCTCCTTCCATGCGAGCTGGATGGGCCCGCACAACTTGACGTACACCCTGTCCTATTACCGGGCCTGGATCAGTTCGCCAAATACGCCCACAAGCAATTCGCCCATCGTGCCGGCGGGTGCGAACCGCGTGTCGGCAATTCCCGTGACCATCGATATTGGCGAAGCCCGAGTCCACTTTCCTTTCGATGAACTTTCCGTCGACCTTGCCGCGCGGCTCCAGGACGACCAGCCGCGGCCCGATCGGGGATTTGTCGCAGTCGCCGAAATGGCGCTCAGCTACCGGCTATGAGCCTGATTCGCTCCCCCCCAAAAAAAAACGTCATGGCCGGGCCGTTGTCCCGGCCACCCATGAACACAGCGTCAAGAAACGAGCGCGATACAGGCCATTCCAATGGCGATTATCCGGCTCTACGGGAACCCATGGCCAAGCGCGGTTTTCATGGGTGGCCGGGACAACGGCCCGGCCATGACGATGGGATAAATTAGCGATTTGGGACTCGTCCGTTAGAATTAGACCACTTGCGCTCGCTGAGGGCGCGAACTCTCGTCGAAGCTCCAGGTGCCGTGGGTGTTCGCCGGAATAACAAGCGCCGTTCCGGCGTCATATATTGGATGGGGGGCGGACCGGCTTGTTCGCGGAAAGTGCACCAGCTCCTTCGACAGGGTCGAGAAGGGATCATTTGGAGAATTGAGGATGGCCTCCAGACACGGGAGTGAGATTCTTCCGGTTTGAGTAGCCGGCGCGGGGAGGAGCTTATTCTGGTGCGGGTTTTGTTGACGGGGGCGACATCTTTTACCGGCATGTGGTTTGCCGAAACCCTCGCCGCCAACGGACACGAGGTCGTCGCCGCCATCCGCAGCGAAAAGACGGCCTATTCCGGTATTCGGGCGGAGCGCCTGGAACGCGTCTGCGCATGCTGCCGACCGGTGTGGAACATGGTGTTTGGCTCCGCACGATTTGTGGACGCGATCGCGCAGGAAGGTCCGTTCGACGTCCTCTGTCATCACGGCGCGGTGGTTGCGGGATACAAGAGTCCGGAGTTCGACGCGGTATCCGCGGCGGGTTCCAACGCGCAATCCTTGCGAGCGGTTTTAAACACGCTGCGCGATGCGGGCTGCGGGCGCGTTGTCCTGACCGGGAGCATTTTCGAGATCGGCGAAGGAGCGGGAACTGCGCCATTGCGCGCGTTCAGCAGTTATGGACTGTCGAAATCCCTGACCTCCGCGATCTTCGAGTTTCATACCGCGCAAGAGGGCTTCGCGCTGGGTAAATTCGTCATTCCCAATCCGTTCGGCCCCTACGAGGATCCGCGCTTTACCGAATACCTGATGCGGTGCTGGTGTGACGGAACGACGGCGACCGTTGGCACCCCCCGCTATGTCCGCGACAACATTCACGTGTCGTTGCTGGCCGCAATCTATGCCATGTTTGTGCGGACGCTGCCCCGAACGGGATTGCACCGGATCAATCCCTCAGGTTACATCGAAACCCAGGGTGCTTTCGCGTACCGATTTGCCCGGGAGATGGGCGCGAGACTGACGATGGAAACCCCGCTGGAACTGGCCCGGCAAACGGCGTTTCCGGAACCCGCCATCCGCGTCAACACGGACATCGTCATCGACGTCGAGAGCGACTGGAACGAGCACGCCGCGTGGGATGAATTGGCGGAGTACTACGCCGGTCGTCTCGCAATTCGGCGCCGGTGACGCCATGCACGGGACGGAAATGGACATGAGGGCAAGCGGGCGTCCGAGCATCGGCGTCGCCGTCATCACGCATCGGGCAGTTTCCCTTCTTCCGGACTGCTTGCCCCCGCTTCTCGCCAGCGCCCTCGCGCCGAGAGTTCTTGTGGTGAATTCCTCTTCGCATGACGGCACCGTCGAGTTGGCGAAGGAAATGGGCGCCGAGGTACTTGTGGTTCCGCGGCAGGAGTTCAATCACGGCGCCACGCGCGAGCTTGCGCGCCGGGCTCTGGGCAGCGATGTCGTCGTCATGATCACGCCCGACGCAAAGCCGCTGGAGCCGGAACTGGTTGGCAATCTTGTGCGACCCATCGTGGAAGGCGAGGCCAGTGTCGCTTATGCGCGGCAAGTCCCCCGCGATGGCGCCGATTTCTTCGAAGCATTCCTGCGCCAGTTCAACTATCCGGGCAGAAGCGAGCTCCGTTCGATTGAGGACGCGAAGAGGCTTGGGGCCTACACCTTCTTCTGTTCCAACTCTTGCGCCGCCTGGTCCAACAGCGCCCTCGACGGCATTGGTGGCTTTGCGCCCACGCTGTCGCTTGAGGACGTCATCGCCACGACCAGGCTGCTCCACGCCGGTCACAGGATCGCGTACTGCGCGGACGCCGTTGTCCAGCATTCGCACCGCTATACGCTGACGGAGGAATTCCGGCGCCATTTCGACACGGGGTATGTACGCGCGATGCACAAGGATCTTCTGTTTGCGGGCGGCGGCGACGAGCGGCGAGGCGCGGCCTATGCCGAGCAAATGCTGCGCCGGTTGAGCCGCGAACAATCTCATCTCATTCCCTACGCCGTGACCCACATCGCCTTCAAATATTTCGGATACAGTCTTGGCTTCCATGGTCATGCCCTGCCCCGCTGGTTGAACCAACACCTCAGTGCGCAGTCATATTTCTGGCGTCGTCGTCGCCCGGGGCCCGAATCTTCAGCCGTGCGAGCGGAACTGCGGAAGGTGACATGAAAGCGGTGATCCTGGCAGGCGGACTTGGAACGCGACTGTCGGAGGAAACGACCACGCGACCCAAGCCGATGGTGGAAATTGGCGGTCAGCCGATACTGTGGCACATCATGAAAATCTACAGCTGTCACGGCATCAGCGATTTTGTGCTCTGCCTCGGATACAAAGGCTATGTGATCAAGGAATATTTCGCGAACTACTTTCTGCACATGTCAGACGTGACTTTCGATCTGCGCGACGGTTCGCGGAAGATCCATCATGCGGCTGCCGAGCCATGGCGGGTCACGCTGGTCGATACGGGCGATGAAACAGAAGTTGGCGGCCGCATCAAACGCATCATGCCGTATGTGGAGGACGACGAGGCCTTCTGCCTGACCTACGGGGACGGCGTCGGCGACGTGGACATCGGCGCATCGATCGCGCTCCACAAGCGCGAGGGCGCGCTGGCCACGGTCACGGCCGCCCAGCCGCCCGGTCGCTTCGGCGCCCTGTGTATCGAAGGGGGCCACGTCGTCGGCTTCCAGGAAAAGCCTGCCGGGGATGGCGGCTGGATCAATGCGGGCTTCTTTGTCCTTTCGCCGAAGGTGGGAAGCTATATCCAGGGCGACACCACCGTCTGGGAGCGTGAGCCCCTTGAACGGCTGGCCGCGGAAGGACAATTGCGCGTGCATTTCCACAGAGGGTTTTGGCAGGCGATGGATACGCTACGCGACAAGCGTCACCTCGAAGATTTGTGGGAGAGCGACAAGGCGCCCTGGAAAACTTGGTAGCGCCCGGTATGCGCATCTTGATCACCGGCAACATGGGGTATGTGGGTCCCGTACTCGTCCGCCATCTGCGCTCCAGGTACAGAGATGCGGAGCTCATCGGATTTGACAGCGGCTTCTTTGCCAGTTGTCTGACAGCGGCGAAAACACCGCCTGAGAGCCTTTTGGACAGGCAATATTTCGGCGACGTACGCGAGCTCCCGGCGGCATTGCTTGAAGGCGTCGACGCCGTCGTTCATCTGGCCGCGATCTCGAACGATTCGATGGGCCGCCGATTCGAAGCTGTGACCGGTGAGATAAATTTTCGCGCCAGCGCGGCGGTCGCTGAAGCGGCGCAAAGAGCGGGGGTTCGAAATTTCGTCTTTGCGTCGAGTTGCAGCGTCTACGGCGCCGCCGGGCGGAGCGCGAGACGCGAAACAGACGAGGTTCAGCCGCTCACCGCCTATGCGCGGTCCAAAATAGACACCGAGCGGCTTCTGGAGCAGATGGCTCTGCGCGACATGGTGGTAACCTGCCTGCGCTTCGCAACTGCATGCGGTACGTCGCCCAGGCTGCGCCTCGACCTGGTGTTGAACGACTTCGTCGCCTGCGCCCTCACCAACGGCAGGATCGACGTTCTGAGCGACGGCACACCATGGCGGCCGCTGATCGACGTGCAGGACATGGCGCGGGCGTTGGAATGGGCGATCACGCGAGAACGCGAGAATGGCGGACTGTTTCTGTCGGTCAATGTCGGCGCAGACAACTACCAGATAGGCGCGCTTGCCGAGACCGTGGCCGAAGCGGTTCCCGGCGCGACCGTGAGCATCAATGCGCAAGGACTGCCTGACAGGCGCTCGTACAAGGTCGATTTTTTGCTTTTCGAGGCGCTTGCGCCGGCTTATGCCCCCCAGGTGCCGTTGTCGGAGTCGATTGCAACGCTGCGGGAGTGTCTTTCCTCGATGGACCTCGGCAATGGCAATTTCCGCGATTCGGAGAATATGAGACTCAAGGTACTCGAGGGTCACCTCGCCGCGGGCCGCCTTACGCCCGATCTGCGCTGGGCGACTCCGCTCCATTGAAGGGACAACATGCTGATCCACAAGGCGCCGGTTCACGGCGCGTGCCTGATCGAGCCGGAGCGGCTCGGGGACACCCGCGGTTTCTTTGCCCGGCTGTTTTGCGGGCGGCAGTTAGAAAAGCTTGGGCTCGAGAGCCAATTCGTCCAGGTCAACAACTCGTTCTCAGTCAAACGCGGCACGCTCCGCGGCATGCACTATCAGCTTCCGCCGGCGGCGGAGGTGAAGATCGTGCGGTGCATTCGCGGCGCGCTTTACGACGCGATTCTCGATATCAGGCCCGATTCGCCGACCTTTCGCAGATGGTTCGGCGCCGAGCTGACGGCCGACAACCGCCTTATGATGTATGTGCCGCGCGGCTGCGCTCACGCCATTCTGAGTCTGTGCAACGATACCGAGGCGCTATACCTGACCAGCAACTATTACGCTGCGGAGCAGGAACGCGGGGTTCGCTGGAATGACCGCCATTTCGGGATCGAATGGCCAATCGAACCCACGGAGATTTCGCCCAAGGATTTGGCCTGGCTAGATTTCGATCCCGCGGTGCACGGGGTGGAACAGCTGCGCGGGCTCGTTTAGCGTCGTCAGGTGACGGAAATTTGCGGCGCCGAGGCCAATGAGCGACCCGACCATCGATGTTCTGCTGGCGGTCTACAATGGCGAGCATTATTTGCGGCCATTCCTGGAATCGCTCACGGCGCAGTCGTTCCCCGATTTTCGTCTCGTTGTCAGCGACAACCGGTCGTCCGACGGCACGGCAGGCATCCTTCGGGAATATTGCAGCCGGCTGACGCGCGGAATTGTTGTTCTCCCGCCACCTGGCGAAGTCACGTCCGCGCGCACCAATTTTGCGCGGGTTACCGAAGCCGGAGACGCGCCTTACGTCATGTATGCCGACGGTGATGACGTCTGGCACGAAGACAAGGTCGAAAAGACACTTGCGGCGATGAAGAAGGCGGAACGCGAATTCGGAGCAACCCGGCCCATACTCGTTCACGCCGATTTGCGCGTGGTCGACGAAAATCTTGAGTGCCTTGACCGCTCCTTCTGGCGATACCAGTTCATCGATCCGCGCCGAACCAGATTGAATCACCTCCTGATGCAGAACTGCATCACTGGCTGCACCGTCATGCTCAATCGTCCGTTGCTGGAGTTGGGCAGACCCATACCGCGCGAGGCGTGTGTGCATGACCATTGGTACGCCCTGATCGCCTCGGCCTTTGGCCATATCGTCCGGATCGGGGAACCATTGATCGAATACCGTCAGCACGGCGGCAACGTAACCGGGGCCAAGCGATGGGGCGCCCTTTACATGATGCGTCGCGCAGGGCGGCTCTATGCCGAGAATGGCGCGCGAGAGAACATCGATCTCAACGTCCGGCAGGCCCGGACTTTCCTGTCTCGATATGACGGCCGGCTTAACCCAGAGCAAAGACGGCTGATCGAGAACTTCGCGACCATCCGCGAGCAGGGTGCGCTTTTGCGACGCTGGACGCTTGTCCGCTATGGCTTGTGGAAGACGGGATTTACGCGCAATTTGGGTTTGCTGCTGGCAATATGAGTTCGGACCCGGATCTCGCTCGCACATCCGTCAACTCGATTGGCATTAGAACAGTCGGCGCGATCTTCGGATTCGCGTTCAATATCGTGCTTTCGCGGACCATGGGCACGGGGGGCACGGGTGTCGTCATGTTCTATCTGAATTTCGCGGCGCTCACGGGTCTCATAGCAACTGGCGGAATGGACGTCGTGGGATTGCGCGAACTCTCGCGCCACGCGGAGGACAGCTTCCGCGCCCCGATCATCCTCGGGCATGTTGCGTCCAACGCGATTCTTTCCGCGTCGGCGTTCTCCATCGGCGGGTTCCTGTTCCTGTGGCTGTTTGGCGGCGCGCTGACGGGCAGCAGCAACGTCGGAATCGACTTCACGTGCGCACTGATCCTTTTTTTCAGTGCGTTCCAGAAGATATTTTCCGACTGGCTGGTTGCGCTTCGGGAATTTGCGGCCTCCCAGCTGACATTCTATTTCATCAACCGCGTCGCATCGCTGGGACTTGCGCTCGCGCTGATTGCGTTTGCAGGATCGGCCGGCGCGTCCGCGGGTCCGTTCATCTGCATCTATGCCGCCGGTCTGGGGCTCGCCGTTCTCTATGCTTTATGGCGTGTATTCGAACATTTTTCCTGGCGCGAGATTGTGCGCAGCCTATCCCCGTCGCTTCCCCTGTTCCGCGACGGCGTCTCATGCGGAGTTCAGAATACCGCGTTCATTCTGCTGATCCTGTCGCCCTTTGTGTTGCTCGGCGCGCTGTCGAACACCACCGAGCTGGGATTGCTCGGCGTCTCGCAGCGCCTCGTGGCCGTCATCCTGCTCGCCCTGACCGCAATATCCCAGTTCGCCATGAGAGATTTCTCGCGGGCATTTGGCATGCGGGACTTCGGCAGGCTCGCGAACGCCTTGACGACCAGCTTCCGGCTTACCTGTGCGGCCTCGATCGCGTTGACCCTTCCTCTTGTCGCGTTCGCGCCCTTTTGGGTGCTGATCTTCGGAAAAGGATTTGCCGGCGCCGCATCGGTCCTGGCCGTGCTATCGGTCGGAACCTGCGCGCAGTGTCTCGGTATGCCCTTCCAGGCCGCGCTCTTCGCGACGAACAATGAAAGGGCGGCCCGCAATGTCACTATTGTCAGCGCCGTCATCGGGATCGCGCTCAATGCTTTGCTGATTGCCTCGTGGGGGGCGCTGGGCGCTGCGCTGGGGACGGGTATTGGACTTGCGTTGCAATCCGTGGGCCACGCCGCGTACGTCCTGAGAGTTCTTCCCGTTCGCGTCGAACTTGCGGTATTGCGTGTCGTTCCGAGGCTGGCCGCACCGGAATTTTGAAGGGCTCTCAATTGCGCGCAACCCGTCGTGCGATGCTGTCCGCTGCCGCGTTCGCTGCCGCGGCTGGGACCGCGCCGGCCGCAAATGACCGCACGGCCCAAGGTAATGACGCGATTCTTGACCTCGGCCGGCTTGGGCTGAAACCACTCGATGCCGGGCATGACAATTATTCCGTGCTGCAATCCGCGTTCGAATCGGCCAGCGCGGGAAACTGTCCGGTTATTGTGATCCCGCCCGGAATCTACCGCGTTTCACGTCCGCTCCGAATCAATCACCCACTTACGTTGCTGGGAGGCGGTGCATTCGATATGAACGCAGCCCGGTCAGGAACCGTCATCGTGGCAGAGGGCTTTTCGGAGCCGGTTCTGTCGATCGCGCCCGCTGTTGAAGACCGGCTGAGAGGTTTCTGCATTGCCGGGCTGCTGTTCGATTGCAGCCACAAGTCGAACGGCATGTCGTTGCGGCGGTGCGCCGATTTCAGCCTTTCGCGCATCGGCGTGCGGGCCGCGACGGGGTTCGGACTGGAATTCCGCAACACCTGGGATGCCGTAGTTACCGATGCATTCGTTTCGGAGTGCGGCGCGGCCGATGCCTCCCTCGGAGCGATCGACATTGCCGGCGAGGCCTTCGGCGACAACACGAATTCTCTGCACTTCATCGGCGCGCGCGTGGAAAGCTCTCGCGGTCCCAGCCTGATCGTGCACCCTCCCGCGCCCGGCGCCGGTCCTCAAAACAACATTCAGTTCGTGGCGTCCAAGTTTCACCATCCTGCAGGCGATGGAAGCACGCCCCCGACCCCGAATCTGATTCTCCATCCGGCCCAGGCAATAGGCTTTCACGGCGCCCAGATCTTCGATTCCGGAAAGGGATTTCCAGTCATCGCGTTCGGCCGCAGTCAGGCGATAGATCCGGGATACGCGTTTTTGGGATGCGATATCGACGTTCGGGTGGGCGACGCATTGTTCGGGGGCGACATCGGTCCTGGGCATCAATTCCTCGGCTGCACGCTGCGCGCCGATCTCGGCGCACACGAGGCGAAGCCGTTCCATCGCGCCGGTAGCGACCAGGCTCAACGCATCAAGAGTCTGAATGCTCTTTACCGGATCGCGACATGAACATCGCGGCGGCGCAAAAACAGTGGCGGCTGCTCGGATGGCTTTTGCTGCTGCTGATCGTCCTCGCCTATCCGATCCGCTACATCCAGCAGATCACTTTGGGCCAGGTGGTGCTCTATACCGGCCTCGTGCGCATGAGCCTTTTCGTGCTCGTATTCGCGCTTGCAGCCTGGATGGCCGCCCGCGGGTCGTCGCGCGAACAATCCCGAATCCTCGCAATCGGCTACGCCCTGGTCTCGGTGCTTTTGTACAATGTCGTTGTCGTAAATTTTGGCCTTTTCTACGCGGCGTACGGGCTCGATATTTTTTTCGTCCCTCCCGCCATCGCGCTGCTCTGTCTTCTGAATTCCCGGTACTTTCCGCCGCGCGGCGAGGAAGAGGAGCGCCAGATTGTCCGCCTGCTGCTCGTGGTCGCCGTCCCGATCGCGCTGTTCGGCATTGTCCAGTATGTGCTCAACAATCCTATTCTGCAGACCGGGTTCGCCACGACTCCCGGAGATGAATTCGGATCGGTGGGACAGGCCGCCATCAGGCTGACGGAACTCCAGGCGACCCGCCACATTCGCGCCAATTCGATTTTCGGAAGTGCCATCGATTTTGGCCACTTTGATGTGCTGTTCGCCTTGTTGTGCATTGGAATGGCCGTGAAGAGCCGCCACCGGCCCGTCGCCGCTTTGGGCCATCTTTTTCTGACGGGCATATTCGTTGCCGCGGCGATGAGCACCAGCACGCGCAACATTCTCGTCTATCTCGGCTGCTGCGCGATCGGGTGCCTGTTCATTCTTGCGGGATTCGGCGTGCGGACGCTGGTGGCGCTGTCGCTCGCCCTTGTTGGGATCTTTTACGGAACGATTTACGGCGTGATCGAGTTCGCGCCACGATTTTTTCTCGGCTTTTTCGACGTGGCCTCCCTGCTTGAGCGAGCGCGGGGCGTGTACAGCACCGTGGACCAATACATCGTAAATGCCGATTCGCTCACCCATGTTCTGTTCGGATTCGGCTACATGCAATCGCTCGATTTCAAGTTCCTGCCGACCACCGTGTTCGACAATACCGAGCTGGATATCTATCTGTACGCCGGCGTCTGCGGCGTCGTCCTTTACGTCGTTCTCCTGCTGGCGATGTTCAGCCGCGCGGTCAGACAGTGGCGCGAAACCGGCAGCGTGGCCTGGCTCGCTGTTGCGAGTCTGTTCGTCGGCACGCCGCTCTTTTCCACCCTGAACATCGACCTCGACCACCCCTATCTTCTGTTCGTCTTTGCGCTGATCGTGGGCGGATGGGCCGCGCCCGCCACCCGCACCACCCTTTCCGGGAATGCTCTGGCCGGTGACAGACGGGTCGGACTGGGCGTCGTGTGATGGTTCACAACTCAGCGATGCCAGACTACGATGACATGTACGGGTGAAACGGAGTGAGCCGGATTGCGAACGACTCGGTCACGGACATGGCGATGAACGAGGGCTCGTCGAGCGTCTTCTCGATCGTTGCGGCCCGGTGGAAGGATGTCGCGATCGCCTTCGTGGTGGTTGTTGCGCTTGCCGTGGCGTATCTGCACCTCGCGCAAAGGCAATACACGGCGAGCGCGACGCTGGCGCCGCCAGACGCCGAATTGAACATGCTGACCGGCGTCAGCGGAATGACCGATCTCGGTTCGCTTTCGCTCGGAAGGATCGGGTTCGGAATTGGAAGCACGGATCCGAAATTTTCGGCGTTCCTTCAACAGCTCACATCCAATATGACTGCGCGGGCGCTTCTGGAAGAGGATCGCATCAAGGCGGCGATATATGACAAGGTGTGGGATGCCAGCTCGCACAGGTTTCATCCGCCGTCGGGCTTCGTGGATGGGCTGGTGCAGGTGGTGAAAGTCGCGCTGGGGCTCAATCCGTGGCGCCCGCCCACGGCGGCGGACATGCAGCACTACCTGGGCCAGAACATCGTCGCCAGGGAGATCGGCGTTTCGGATCTCTATTCCGTGACGTACGCCTACAAGGACCCCGAATTCGCCCGCTACTTTCTCACTCGTGTGCTGGCCGTCTCCGACGATTATCTGAGGCAGGAAAAGCTCGCGCGGGCCATGGCCTATGTCCGCTATCTGGATCAGCGGCTGAAGGTGGTGACAGACGTGGACCAACGGCAGGCGATGCTCAAATTGCGATTGCGGCAGGAGAATTTTCTGATGGCGGCGTCGGTGAACCTGCCGTTTTCGGCGGACATCAACGACCCTCCCATTGCGCCGTCGCGTCCCACTTGGCCCAATTTTCTGATCGTTGCCGTAGCAACCCTGTTTTTCGGCGGCGGCCTCGCCGCGGCCATCGGCGTGTTTTTTCGTCCCTACGAGGCGATCCGCCGCCGGCTTGTCGGGGCGCGGCCGGAACGGTCATTCACGTCACCACCAGCGCTGCAGCCTGATCATGGAAGGCCAGGTACCTATAGCTGATCCCCCGAGCCGCAACGAATTCCCGCCACGCCTTTGACTCGCCTGCGCGCCAGCCGCGGTAGCCGAAATACTCGTCGAACACGACCACCGTGCCGGGTCGAAAGCGATCCGCTGCCGCGGCGAGAATGGTCGAAGCCGCTTCGTAGGTATCCGAATCGATATGGACGAAGGAAAATGGCTCGCAGTGCTCCCGCAGGAAGGACGGCAAACTCGCCTCGAACCAGCCTTTAATAAATGTGACGTTGTTGGGGACTGGCGGCGCTGCGCCGCCCATGTCGAAAGTGCCTTTTGGAGCCGCCCAGCCCGTCCAATTCTCCCGTAGCCCCTCGAAGGAATCAAAGCCGTAGATCATCTCATCTGTCAGCGAAGCGAAGAAGCGGATCGAATGGCCACGAAAGACTCCGAACTCGAGGACCAGTCCGCCAGGCGCGCGGGCGGCAAAGGCTTGCCGCCACAGCGCTTCCTTGTCGCCACGGATGCAAAGCGCGTCCTGCATGTGGTTGTCGGCGTAGTCGGCTGAATCGGCAACCGCGCGCCGGAGAACTTCGTTAACAACGGAATATTGTGAAACCGAGCAACCCGAAAACACGGAATCCTGCGGAACGCGGACCCGCGCAAGAACGTGTTCGATCAGCGGGACAAGCGTGGAATCAACGACGCGTTTTACCAGTCTCTTCATGGGCCGACGCAGACAAGGGCAATTCTCAGCAACAGAGAATCTTTATGGGATAAGCATTACAGCAGTCTGTGAAGTCGTCCAGCAACCGTCCCAAAATCCTACGGAACGCTATCCGAAGGCAGAGGTCTCGGGTTTGAATTCTGTCGCGCGCACCGCTGCCGTACAGAAGTGAGAACTCCGCATAGTTGCGCTAACTTGAATTCAGCGCATCCGATGGCCGCGAACATGGCTCCAGCGTCAGCCCACGCAAGACCGGCATTTACGGTGATCCTTGACATCGGTTCCTTTACAAGACCGGCATGTCCACCAGTCGGAAACACGCTGCCGCAGATGTCGCGGCAGCGACGGGCCTCACTGGATCACAACTTTGCCGGTCATGCCAAATGAGGCGTGCAGGAAATGCGAGCAATGAAATTGGTAAGTGCCGGCCGTCTGCGGCACGAATTTCACATCGACAGTTTGACCACCTTCGATGTCGATCTCCCCGTTACTCACTTTGGATTGATCGTCATCGGCGATGCCCACCGCGGCAAAGAACTCCGGTGCATCAAAGCTATGGCCGTGTCCGGCATTGTTGACGAGTCGAAGGTGATAGGGCGTCTTTGCGCGAAGCCGAAGTGTATTGGGCGTAAACGTAAAATCGGCCATGACGACCTCAACCGATTGCGCATTCGGCCAGCCAGGCGAAGTGCCTCCCGATTGATTCTGGGCAGTTGTGGGGGTCACGGAAAGCAGGCTGGCAAGCACGGCGAACACACCGCAGATAGGGAAAGATTTCATGTTGATGATCCTCTGTGATTGGCCCCAGCAATTGATGTTGATTGTTCGGGTGAGCATTATGGACAGCCGCGCCCATCGGCAGGAATTGGCTCTTGTTCCGTTCGGCATACGCGCGCAAAAGGCACGCTCAAGAGTCCGGCGAATGTCAAAATGGCGACCAGCCACCATGCATCGTTCATTGCTTGCGTGAAGCTGGCATGCTTGACCATCGAAGCGAGGATGGCTTGCGTGTCGGGGTCAAGCGGGCCCACCGGGCGATTGCGGAATAACGCGAGCGGAATGCCGACGATTTTTGCCGTTTCGATGTCGCCTTGCTTGAGCCGGTCGATGATCGACTGTGCGTGAACCGGAGCGCGTCCGTAAATCACGCTGTCGATGAGCGCGATACCGATTGCACCCCCAAGATTTCGCATCAGGTTAAACAGTCCGCTGGCGTCGGGCACTTCGGACGGCAACAACTCTCCCAGAGCAAGCCGCGTCGGTGGCAACAGGCAGAACATGATCGCCACGCCACGGACTATCTGCGGCCAGAACATTCCCGCGAAATCCGTCTCCCGCGTCTGAAAGGCACTGAGACCCAGGCCGACTGCAAAAAGGGCGAAACCAAACGCTGTCAGCAATCGTGCATCCAGCTTTCGTTCGAGCGCGACCGCAACCGGCGCCGTCGCCAATTGGGCGATGCCGGTAACCAGCATGATCTCGCCGATCTCCATTGCACCGTGGCCGCGCACATAGGCGAGAAACACCGGCATCATATAAGTCGATCCGAACAGACCGATGCCCAGCACGAAACTCAGCAGGCAACCGACCGCGAAAGTGCGATCCGCCAACGTACGGAGTTCAATGAACGGTTTGTGGTGGCCCAGCGATCGGCGCACGAAGGCAGCACCGTTCAGGAAGGAGACTGCAAGGAGGCCGCAAACGAGCGGGGATAACCAGCCTCGCTGTGGCGCTTCCTTCAGCGCGATTTCCAGCGTTGCGAGGGCAAGCGCCATACATCCGATCGATATGACGTTTAGCGACCGAATTTCGCCGGGCGCGGGCTTTTCGACCGGCAGGAACCGCGCCGCTCCCAAAGCCGACAATAATCCCGGCACAACATTGACAAGGAAAAGCCAGTGCCAGGAATAAGTCTCCGTGATCCAGCCACCGACAATCGGGCCGACCGTTGGTGCAAGAACTGCGAGCACGCCGGCGATAGTGGTAGCGATCCCCTGCAGCCGCACAGGAAACAGCAGAAATACGGCGGTGAAGACGGCCGGGATCAGCGTTCCACCCGAAAACCCCTGCAGTACACGCCATGCCAGCAGTACCGCGAAGCTGCCGCTTGCCGCACAACCAATTGATGCGCAGGTGAATATCGAGATTGAAATGACGAACAACCAGCGCATGGTGAGAAGGCGCGTCAGAAATCCCGTGAGCGGGATCGCGATTATTTCAGCGATGAGATAGGCGGTTTGAACCCAGCTCATCTGATCGCGCGCGATGCCGAGCGCGTTCTGGATCGTCGGCAACGAAGTTGCGACCACCTGTACATCCAGAATTGCCATGAACATGCCGACGCACATCATGGCAAATCCTGCCCATGCCCTGGCGCCTAGCCTCACCTCGTCACGGGACAAGATGTGGTGCTCGCCGAAGGGCCGTATTTTCAGCGGAAATCCGGTTCCAAAGAACAACTCCATTCAGGAGTGAGAATACCAATGCATATAGTGGCAGATCGAACGCGAGCGGAAGGGTCGCTATTTCGCCGACTACAACCACATAGTTGGGGTGATTTAGGAAGCGATAGGGACCGGTTCTGACCAGAGGCGCGCCAGGTAGAATGATGATGCGTGTCGTCCAGCGCTCTCCCAGAGTGACCAACACCCACACGCGCAGGGTTTGCAAAAGAGCGAAAGCCGCAAGCCAGACGGGTTGCGTTTGGCGGTCCCAGGCCAGCCACCACAGGCCTGCGAGCCAAGCGCCATGAAGAGCAACAATCAACGGATAGTGCGACGGTGCATACTCCTTTGCGCCGCGCGCGAGCAAGCGCGCTGTATTGCGCCTGGCCAGAAACAACTCCGCTACCCGTTCCATGGTGACGAATGAAAGAACGGCTATTGAATAGATCAAACGGCTCTCTTCAGCAAAACGCAGCTCGCGCTGAAACCGGGACCCATAGCCATCAACACGGAGCGTGGTGGCAGGCCCGATCGCAGTGCGAGGTCAAGGACAAATAGCACAGTAGGTGCCGACATGTTGCCGTAATCACGAAGGACGGCACGTTCATGGTCGAGCGTCCCCGGCGGGATTTCCAATGCCTGCTCCAGAGCTGCCACCACCTTGGTGCCGCCAGGATGACAAATGAAGCGATCCACGTCGTTCATTCCAAGCCCGGCGCGACCAAGAATCCCGGAGACTGCTGGTCCGACATTTGCCTGCGCGAACGAGGGAATTGCCTGCGCAAAAACCACTTCGAAGCCGTGCGCATCCATGTCCCAACCCATGATATCGAGCGTATCGGGCCAGGTGTGTTCGCCGCTTGCCTCGACCTCCGCAATTCCGCCATCTCCATTGCGCAGGATGCAGGCGGCCGCTCCGTCTCCAAAAAGTGCCGTCGCCACAATGTTTGCCTTGGTGAGTTGGTCCAGGCGGAATGCGAGCGTGCACAGCTCCACGACCACAAGCAGGACGTTGGCGTCCGGTTGCGATTTGGCCAGGCGAGCGGCAATAGCGAAACCCGAAGCGCCGCCGGCACACCCCAAGCCGAAGACCGGAACGCGCTGGACATCGGCGCGGAATCCCATCGCCTTTGAGGCACGCGCCTCAAGGCTCGGAGTTGCGATGCCTGTTGAGGAGACGGTGACGACAACATCGACTTCGGACGCTTTCAGATGTGCGTTGCCGAGCGCCTTTTTTGCTGCCTCGATGAATAGCGCTTGACCCTCCTCGAGGTAGACCGCCGTTCGCTCCTTCCAGCTGCGAGGTTCGAAGTACCATTCGATCGGACGAACCGCGTGACGTTTGTCAATACCAGCGTTTTGAAATACACCGACCATACGGTCGAAAGCGTCATATCGCGTACCGAACATTTTTCGCGCGGCTCGGGCGGCGTCATCCTGCCGCACGACGTGCTTCGGGACGGCGGTCGCGATAGATATCAACCTTGCGGTTTGACGCAATTGCTTGCCATTCGCTGTTTGATGAACCACCCCACAAGCTTTAACGCCGTCTGCGACATACAGTTGCCTGCGGTGGCCAGATGACGGTCAGACTCGGCAGCCGGTACGCCTTACGCCGAACGCCGCGGCTGCGTGCCATGCGATCTGGAGCTCATAGTTCCGCGTACGCTTCCTCGATGATGTCGCCATGTTTTTAGGTGGACTCTCCGGAAAAGTCTCGTAGCGGCGATTGTCAAGACGAACGTAAACCGTCAGGGCAACGAGTTTTGCCGCCAACAGAAGGGCGCGTTCGCTTCTCGTGCGCTTCTTGGTCATAACCTTCGATTCTGCGGGCGGTGCAAGCACGGCACGCAGGTTTTCCTCCGATGCGCTTCTCTCTTAGGACGCGTTTGCAGGCGGTTTTATTCCGCTGGTCGGTGACTGTAGTATCGGCGAAGGTTAGCCAACACGATCGAGGATGAAGTCCTGTACTTCCCCGCACGTGCGCCAAACCTTACACTGCCGCGGTCTAACCATGAAGGCCGGGCAGTCCAGGTTGATGGATGAGAGCTGGATAGCCGGGCAGCGATTTCCTCGAAGCCAGCGCGGATTCAGCGCCACTACGCAGCAAACTCACCTGGCACCATCTCGATGCTCCCCGTCCGTCCCCGTGCATGTTCAATTCATGCCGCGCACAATGTCGGGGGCCCTGGTTTGTCCGTACGCGTGGGCTTTCACTGCCAGACACCGCTGCTGATTTTCATTAGTGCCGCGCCGAAGCGATGTATTTTGTCAAGCGTGTTGTAGTGGACCAACGAAACCCGCACCGCGCCGCGATCCATCGCCAACCCAAGGCGGCCCATTAGCCGGGGTGCGTACATGTGGCCATCGCGAATACCGAAGCCAGCCTGCGCCATTCGTTCCACCACTTCTGCCGGACGCTGTTCGCCAAGGTTGAAACAGACCGTCGGCACGCGCTCTGCGATCCGCGTCGGTTCACGGATGCCGTAGACCGTGGCTCGGGTCTCGGTGAGTACTTCCAGGAGGCCGCGCGACAATCTCTGCTCATAGGCCCTGATCGCCGACATGGCGGTTTCGAGACAGTCACGGGGCATCCGAGGAACCCCCGGCGGGCTGAGTTCGCGACCCAGAGCTTCAAAATAGTCGACCGCTGCGCTCATTCCGGAAACGTTTTCGTAGATGAACGTGCCGGCCTCGATCTTGTATGGTGGTTCGTCAGGAATGAACTCTTCCCGGAAGGTCGGCAGGAGCAGAAGCTTGTCACGCTTTCCCCACAGGAAGCCCATATGTGGCGCAAAGGCTTTGTAGCCGGAGCAAACCAGATAGTCGCAGTCCCACGCCTGGACATCGATCAGGGCGTGGGGACCATAGTGCACACAATCAAGGAACATCTCCGCGCCAACGCTATGTGCGGCTTTTGCGACGGCAGCAATGTCCACGAGCGACCCGAGGGCGTGTGAAACTGCCGTGCACGCCACCAGCCGTGTCTTTTGCGACAGGAGGGGTAGCAGATCCTCCACATGGAGCGTCCCGTCGTCGCGCATTTTCCACCAGACGAACTCGGCGCCCACCCGTTTCAGGGCAAGCCACGTAGCGACGTTGGCATCATGATCGAGGTCGGTGACGACAAACTCATTGCGGTCCGGTTCAACGGTCTGACCAATTGCGAGACTGACCAGGCGGATGAATGACGTAGCGTTCATGCCGAACGCCACCTCCGACGGATCATTCGCGTTCAGCCACGTCGCAACTCTTTCGCGGGCGACAGCAATACCACGATCGACCTCGCGGCTCTTTTCGTAACGCCCTCCCCGCTGCACGTTGAAGTCCACCAGATGGCGCTCGATCGCATCAAGCACATTCTGTGGCAACTGGGCGCCGGCTGCATTGTCGAAATAGACGAACGGCGCGGCACGCTTGAGAGCCGGAAACTTCGAGCGAACGGCTTCGACAGGAAAATCTGCGTCCATTCTGGTTCTCGCGCGGTCCTGGTGAGTCAGTCCAGCACGATGCATCGGTTGATGCCAGACATGACGGCCTTAGAATGACTCGATCGAGGCCGTCGCGCGATTGGCGTCTGGCATTCGACGGCATACCGGAGACCGGCATGGACGAAACATCGGTCGTCGATCGCGAAAAGGGTCTCCATAAAGGGTTGACCCAGGCCCAGGTGGTGATGATCGGTCTGGGTGGCGCCATCGGCACGGGGTTGTTCATGGGCAGCGGCATTGCCATCGGTTATGCCGGACCGTCGGTTTTGATCAGTTATGGGATCGCCGGATTCGTAGCCGTCGTCATGGTGTTCAGCCTCTCGGAAATGGCAGTCGTGCACCCCACCGCGGGCTCGTTCGGCACCTATGCCGAGACCTATCTCAATCCCTGGGCCGGATTTATCATTCGCTACACCTATTGGTTCGCCCAGGTCATTGCCGTCGGTGGCGAGGCCGTCGCGGCGGGAGTTTACATGACCTATTGGTTTCCCGGCGCGCCAATATGGCTCTGGTCGCTCGGATTCGCCTCGGTTCTGCTCTACGTGAATTCCCGATCGGTGAGCAAATTCGGTTCGGTCGAATACTGGTTTGCGTTCATCAAAGTGACGGCCATTGTTCTGTTCATCATCCTGGGCATGGCGAACATTTTCGGCGTCTGGCGCCCGCCCGTCGGTCTCCATAACCTCACCCGGCTGTCAGGTGGCTTTTTTCCCAACGGTCTGCGCGGCATGTGGATGGCCGTGATCATGGGCGTTCTGTCCTTCAACGGCATCGAAGTCATCGCGGTTACGTCTGGAGAGGTGCCAAACCCCGAGATTGCGATTCCGCGTGCCTTGCGCACGATGGTGGTGCGGTTGTTGGTGTTTTATATCCTCGCTCTGGGCATCGTTGTCACGATCATACCCTGGACGGAAACCGGCGCGAAAGTCGTTGCAGAGAGCCCCTTCGTGCGCGTCTTCTCGCATACCGGTATCGTTTATGCCGCCTCCATCATGAACTTCGTCGTCATCAGCGCTGCACTATCCAGCATGAACACGAATGTCTATCTCTGCTCGCGGATGATGTTTTCACTTTCGCGCGGAAGCTACGCGCCGGCGTTCCTCGGCCGGTTGAGCAGGGCCGGGGCCCCAACTGGGGCAACTCTTCTTTCGGGCGGGTTCATCCTCGCCGCAGCGGCGGTCTCGTGGTTCACCCCGCTCGCCTATAATTACCTGCAAGGCGTTGCGCTTTTCGGCGCGATCGTAGTCTGGATCATGATCCTGGTCAGTCATCTGAGCTTTCGCCGATTTCACCGGGCAGCAGACCTTCCTGTGTGCATGCCGCTGTTTCCATTTATGCAGATCGCCGGCCTGATCCTGCTGATCGCATTGCTTATTACGATGGGTCTCGACACTGCGTTCTGGAATGTTTCCTGGATTGTCGGCGTACCTTGGCTTGCGCTGCTGTCGGGCGCCTACTTCATCTGGAAGACCCGGATTCGTCGTGCCATCACGCCGGTCGAGCCAAAGAGTGAAACCGGTGTGGCAATCGAAATCACCTGACTCCGGAGTGGGCGAGCGCGCGGCTCGCTAGTAGCTGATCGAGGGATTGTCGCCAGGGCAAATCACTCCGACCACATCGAAGCCACCATCGACGGTGCATTGAACAGAGTGGGCAAGCTTGCGCGGCAGGAAGAGGACGTCGCCAGGGCCGACCATAGTTTTCGTATGTTCGGTCCACACCACGCCGGCTCCGTTGAGAAATATCAGCACTTCCTCATAGAGATGTTTGTGGGGTTCGGCCTTGGAGCGGGGGATATTGCCGATGAATTGAGTCAAGCTCATCGACCCATGCTCACGATGGACCAGCATCTGGAAATAGCGCTCGGCCATGGCGTGACGTTGCGAAGAATCGATCTCGGCACGCCGTTTGGGAAATGTCTCGTCGAAATTATCCGGCATTTCTTCCAGCCAGGCCAGGTCTTGCACACCGGGTCCGTTGGAGATGAACAATTTGACCGGTTCAGATGCGATATTATGCACTTGAAAGGCCTCACCGGGTCGCACATGCAGCCCCGTACGCGGACCGAATTCGAAGCGTTTCCCCGACATCACCATCGCGCCGCGCCCATCGGTCACAAACAGTATGACGTGTGAATCGTTGGCGCCGATCATTGGCGAGATGCCCGGGCCTATTTCCGCATAGAACTGCGACTGGAATTGAGCACCCGTCGAGGGGCCGACAACGGGGCAATAGGCCATTACGCCGCGCCGCATGAGTTTGGCACGTTTGGTGGAGAAGACGTAACACGTTCCATCGAGCGGAACCTTCGGATCCGTGCCGTGAAGCACTGCTTTGATTGCCCGATTGGCAGGACTGCCCGTGTCGTCCTCTGAAGTCGCTCCGGGCAGGTTGTTATGGGTACCGTCGCAGAACGGCCCCGTTCCCGTGTGTTTGCAGCCGCAGAAGATAACATCTTCGTCAATTTTGGCTTCGAACAGGACCGGATTGAATGCGGTTCCCACATGCGAACCGTCGCAGAACGGCTGCCTGCCCGAACGGCCACACGCGCACCACAGATAGCGCCGACCGGCCTTTACCTCGTGATAGAAGCCTTTGCGGTGAGCGATCGTTGAAGAGGGCACAGGACTCATCATCCAAATAAGCTAACGGCAATTGCGTGCCGAATTTACGCTAGACCGGCTTGCCATCGCTGTTCGCCCAGGCGGCCATAAGCGTGTTGGAGGGCAGGGTTTTATCAACAAGCTTGCGGGCGGTTTCGATGCCCGCAACGGGCAATGTGGCTGGATCCAGCTTGCCGATCTGTACCAGTACCGAGGCCTGATCCCAGTAGATGTGTTCGTTGTAGAGTTTGCCATCGCGGAAACAGACGATCGCAATTAGCGGCACCTCCACATACTTCCCGGTGGGCGGTACGCCCGGCAGCATCCAGTCGATCTCGCGCGTATGGGTAAAGCAAAACAGCATCTCATCCACCACGCGGTCTGTGCCCACTGTACGTGATATCGGCACCAGCCTGGTGTCCCCGGGGTTCGAATTTACGAAATGGTGCGTATAAAAGCGCTTCAGTTGATCGTGCCCGACGCCGCCTGTCATGGTCGGGATGTGATTGACGTAGGGTTCGTCGACCATGGTTTTCATGGTTGCGTCCACGTCGCGTTCAGCAAACTCGTGCCGGCAATGTGCATCCCAAAGCGCGCTGAGATCAAAGACCTGTCCTTGCGTTGCCAACTTTCGCTCCTCTTTGCCGCCCGTGCGTCACCATTGAACTCCGGCGCCTCCAGATAGACCCGCAGCATGGAGGGTGACAATGCGTATTCCTGGTACTGCAAACCGGAGGAGCTGCCAGCGCGACTGACAGTGTCCGGTGTGGCCGCCAGTCTACGAACGTGGAAGGTGACGAAAGGCCCGGTTTCAACCATCAATCCAGGTGATCCCGGCCTTTCTTCAGCGTTTTGAGCATGCGATACCAAAGACGGCGACCCGCAGGAGATCAACTATGAACACCGGGCTCATCATTGGAGCGTCGCGCGGACTGGGCCTTGGGCTGGCGGAGGAATATCTGAAGCGCGGCTGGTGCGTGATCGCAACAATGCGCGGCAATGCACGAACGGGTCTGAACGATCTCGCGGACCGCCACGGCGACGACCTCGAAATCGAGCAACTCGACATCAACCGGCCCGATCAGCTCGCCGCGTTGCGCGCGAGACTGGAGGGCCGCCGATTGGATTTGTTATTTGTCAACGCCGGCGTCACCAATGATCCGGGAGAGACAATCGCCGATGTGAGCGCAGAAGAATTCACCCGTATCATGGTGACGAACGCCCTGAGCCCGATGCGCACGGTCGAAGCACTGCAGCACCTGGTTCCTGCCACGGGCGCAATTGCTGTCATGACGTCCGGGCTTGGCAGCGTAGCCGACAATGAAAGCGGGGGTTGGGAGATTTATCGCGCCAGCAAAGCGTCATTGAACACGCTGATGCGGAGCTTCGCTGCGCGTCATTCCGCCGATCCGCGCGCATTGTTTGTGATGCATCCGGGCTGGGTGCGTACCGACATGGGCGGTCCACACGCCGATCTGAGCGTCAGCGAAAGCATCTCGGGCGTGGTGGACGTAATCGCGAACTATACCGGTCAGCCGGGACTTCGTTTTCTCGATTACCGCGGCAGGATAGTACGTTGGTAAGCAATGCGGCATGGTTTGGGCATGTGCCGGCCATGGCGAAGCCGTCGTGCGTGATCCTATGAGCGCCCGGACGGCAAGCACCGGTTTGCAGCTACTTTCGCGCGTAGTCTGACGCCATAATGAACCCGACTTTGTTTTCGCCGGTCATGGACGCAAACGGCAGCAATAAGCGACTCACTTCGCTGTACCACCGGCCGTTGGCGATGCTGATGGGCGCAAATACAGGCTCCAGCTTCCTTGCGACCTCTTCGTAATGGCGTATAATCACAGACCACAGGTCTCTCGGGGTCAGTGCGTCGAGGTAACGCCCGGTGAGATCCTGGCCGCAAACTCTTGCCAGTTCGGTGCCGAACAGGCGAAATTGGACGCGACCATCAGGCATCACCGCTGGGACGGAGAGGTGAAGTGCCCATCGGATCATTGTCGCCAGGCCAAATTCTTCGCGCTGCGGCAATGGCCTGTCGCCACGCAATTCTTTCCACAGCGCCTGGAACGCGTCGAGATCGTCATTGGGTGGGGAGGTGTGCTTGTTGGTGTTCAGCAGAAAATTCGTGGAGCGGCATCGGTAGGGCGAGGGATACAGCGCCATGGAGGGGTACTACGTGTGTTGCCGGTGGCAGGTCCGGAACCCGTGGTCCACCTTTCGGCTCAACGAGCGGCACAACCATCGCGTTGGCGCCGAACGGCGCCCAGCGTAGCTTCTTGTGCATCCGAGTAATGTTTTGAGACTCCCGCACCAGCAATTCCCACATTTCTGCGACCATGAGCCATTGTGTCGTCATGACACAGTCTTCAGCCTTGGAGGCCGATACCCAACAAGCCGGGTGTCTACGTGTTCGTCCATCGCGGGGGAATGTGTCTGCTTGAGGCGACGTCGTGGTTTGAAATGAGCGAGCGGCGTCCCTGAGCGCGAAGCTCGAAACAGCACTTGCAATCTCATTTACAACAAGAAGACCGCCCCTTCCTTTTCGGGTTCTGCCGCTTGCCCAATGATGCCATCTCATTCTAGAGGCGAAGGAAACGTCGAATAATTTTACGGTCCCGTTCGAACATGAGTGATTAAGCATTGAAATAGCAAATTAAATGAGTTCCGGCACGACTATTGCTTCCAAGGGGACGAGATTGAACGGAGTTTCTTGGTTCCCGTTTCATGCGTACCCATCTGCCCATCACCCACGAAAAGTCGCGGCCTACATAAATGGCCCAAGGACCGCTGCACTGGTTGGTACAGCTGTATGTGGCTTTCGTCGGCATTTACATGTCCGATCCGGTTCAGACTTTTGTTCTGGCCTACTGGAGCACCCTCCAGATCGTCCTCGCGGTCATTGCCGTTCTGGTCTTCGTGATGAGTGTAGAGGATTTGCTGATCGATGTGGTTTATTGGGTGCTGACGCTGCTCTTTCCCCAGCCGCAGCCAAGTCTCTCGGCATTGTGCGCCAAACCCGAGTCGAACATTGCCGTGCTCATTCCCGCCTGGCGGGAAGCCGGAGTGATTGGACGCATGTTGCTGAACATGACCGGCACGTTCGCCTATGAGCGTTACCACATCTTCGTGGGAGTCTACGCGAATGATGCGGAAACTCGCCTGGAAGTCGATCGTGCGGCTTCCCAAAGCCGACGCGTTCATCGCGTCCAAATTCCGCACGATGGACCAACGAACAAGGCCGATTGTTTGAACGGTCTCATCCGGGCCGTGATCGCGTTCGAAGCCGAACGCGCCGCCCGGTTCGACATCATCGTAAACCACGACGCGGAAGATGTTGTCCACCCGTATGGATTGAAGGTGATGAACTATTTCCTCGACGGATTCGGTATGATCCAGCTGCCTGTACGCTCCCTCGACCGCGAACTCGATGAGGCAATTGCCTGCGTCTATATGGACGAGTTCGCCGAATGGCACGGCAAGGACATGGTCGCCCGCTCAGCGCTCACCGGGATGGTGCCATCGGCGGGAGTGGGCACGGCAATCGGCCGGGAGGCACTGGATGCCTTGTGCAGGGCTCGCGGCGGTGAACCGTTCAACACGGGAAGTCTGACCGAGGATTACGATATAGCCCATCGCCTGAGCAGGCTTGGCTTCCGGTCGCGGTTCGTGAAGTACACCATTTCCGTTCCGATCGAGCGCAAGAGCTGGCTGACAGGGCGGACCGTTGCGCGATTTCGTCATGAACTCGTGGACACGCGCGAGTATTTCCCGAATCGTCGGCAGGACTCCGTCCGACAGAAGGCGCGTTGGATGCTGGGCATATGTTTTCTCGGCTGGCGGCAGATCGGTTGGCAAGGCAGCTGGATCAACCGCTGGTTCCTGTGGCGCGATCGCAAAGCTCCGCTGACCGCCCCGACGGCCATGGTGGGCTATTTCCTGATCGTCCAATGGCTCATACTGATCGCGGTCTCCTGGGCCGCATTCGGTGCGCCGCCGCTTCCCCCCTTGGACATGCCGTGGCTGTGGACGCTGATCTCGATCAACATGCTTCTCATGCTGAACAGGCTGCTGCACCGCGCGATTTTCGTGGGTCAGCTTCACGGCCTGAAGCACGTTTGGCGCTCTCCGCTGCGCGTATTGGTCGGCAATTGGGTGACGTTCCTCGCCTTTGTGCGCGCCGTTCGTCTGTACGCGAATCACCGGATCACAGGTCGCCCGATCGCCTGGGACAAAACAATGCACGTGTACCCGACGGCCGCGGAACTGTACCGGGGAAAACAGCAACTTGGCGATGTCCTGACCTATTCCGGCGCAATAACTAACCTACAGCTCGCCAGCGCACTTCGGATGGAGCGCCGGTGCGGTCGTCCTCTCGGTCTTCTGCTGCTGGACACGGCTTCGGTAGGGCATGAAAGACTGGCTGAAGCGTATGGAGAATTGTTCGGAATTTCAGCGCAGGGATTCGATCCGTTGCTCGTGGAGGGCAAAGTTCGCGATCTCCTGCCCCGCGCCTGGGCCGGGCGGCTGGGTGCATTTGCGGTGGCCCGCACCAGTCTTGAAGACATCGTGGTCGCGATCGGCGAGCCCCTCAACGAGCATCAGCTGCGCCTCTTGCACACGGTGCTCGCACAACACGGGATTCGCCGAGTGAACCTGCAGTTTGCGCCGCTTTGCGATGTGGCCTTCGGGGTTCGCTTCGCCTATGGCCAGAAGCCGCTGTCTGCGGCGAAGGAACGCCTGCAAGCTTTGCTTCAGGAGGGGCGAATCGGTTCGGACCAAGAGGGCCGGTTTTGGCGCCAGATTCGCAGAGATTACGTCCGTCTGGGCGATGTCCTTGTCCGGATGGGCATCACGCAGCACCGAGCGGTGCAGCAAGCGCTTTGGGCCGCGGACCAGCGGCCGCTGGGCCACGTCTTGTTGTCCCAAGGATCCATCTCACATGCACAGCTTTCGAAGGCGTTGAAGATGCAGCGGGAGCTGCTTGTGCTAGGAAGCGAAGCGGCGAACGCGAACCGGACGGAGTCGGTCCAGCTCGCCGCATAAGTGTCGCGGCGAAGCAATCGTTCGGCTGAGGGGGGGCAAATGTTCCGAGGGGCTGTCGTCGGCGGTTTGTTCATCGCCGTTGCGCTGAGTCCTTGTCCCGCACTCCCCGGCCCTTTGGGATTGTCGAGAACATCCCGCGAAAGCTTGGAGGATCTGCGGGACGAAGGGTATGCGCTGAAACAAAGACAGGATTGCGCGCGAGCCTATTCTGTTTTCCTCGCCGCGGCGAAAAAGAGCGGCGGGGCCGCCGAGGATATGCTTGCGGCCGCGGAATGCGCCATTCAGCTCGGACGAAACCCGGAAGCGATCTCGGAATTGCGAGCCGCTGTTGCGCGCCAGACGGAGTTGTCACGAGCGGACCGGATCGAAGCGATCACCTCGCTCGCCGATTTGCTCGAAGGGACACCGGAAAGGGAGGAAGCAGCAAAGACCTGGGACCAGGCCTTGCAGCTGGCCGACACGCCTGAGAATCGCTTGGGTTCGGCGAGAGCGTGGCGTGCAGCCGGCAATATCGCTCGCGCCGACGCCATGCTGGCGACGGTCGATCCCAAACAGTTCACTCCGTCGCTTCAGGCGGACTATTGGAGCGAGAAATCGGAGCAATTGGGCAAGACAGACCCGAACGCTGCGCTGGCGGCGATTGATCAAGCCATTGCGCTTGAAGACGCCGACTACCGCCGCGTCGCCAGAGCCGAAATCCTGGGCAAGCTTGGCCGCAAACAGGAAGCAATCGCAGATCTGGAACAAGCGCGTCAGCAGAACCCAAAGGATGCCGACACGGCGGAGGCGCTTGCTTACGCCTACAACGAAGCCGGCCGGCATGCCGATGCCGCCACTGCGTTCCAAGCGGCTGCGTGGCTGGGCGCTCCAACTGGCGAGTTCCTGGAAGATTGGGCTTACGCCCTTGCCGATGCCGGCCGCACCGACGAAGCGGACAAGAAGTTCCGGGAGTTTATAGATACGGAGGAGGCCAGGTCAGCGGCAGGTATAGTACCCGCCGAGAACACCGAAGCAAATCTGCTTGATACCCGCGAGAAGGTGAAAGAAATCGAGCAGGATTTCCAGCTGTCGGCGAATGTCAACTATCGCTCCGACTCGGTATCGATTCCGTTGCTGGAACCGCAGATCGAAAACGGTCTCGGCGCGGAAGCCTCGTGGCGCTCTCCTTTGGGGCTGTTGACGCCGCGGGATATTTCGCTCTTTGGCAGTCTGTTCGCGACGTTCGATCATGGGCTGGACATCGACGGTGATTCCACCCAGGGCGCGGCAGGTGTGCGTTGGATCGCGCTACGCGAGCCGGAACTGTCGTTTTCCTTCGAACGCTATGTAAAGATCGGCAGCAGCGCACAGGAGGGGTGGGCGGCCAGCGCGAATTTTTCAGCGGAAAAGGGGACAGATTGGAAGCCGACGCTTTCCCGATGGACCTATCTTATGGCCGATGCCAGCGTAGATTATCTCTGGGAGGAGCCCCACGCCTTTTCGGCGATCGGCGAATTTCGGGCGGGCGAGGCCTTCAGCCTTGGCAATCACACCATTCTGGTTCCACATGCGGTCCTGGCAGGACAGAACATTGACAACACCGGGGAGCAGGGTTCGCTCCTGGAAGCCGGGGTGGGCGTTGCGGTGCGCCATTGGCTCTCGAACGATCGTTATCAAGGCCTGGGAGACGTCCTCGAACTTTCAGTGCAGTACCGGCTTCCTCTGGCGCGCGATCGCCTGGGGCAAAACGGGGGTGCTGTTGTCGTGCAAGCATCGCTCGAGCATTGAGACTGCGCTCCGACGGTGCCTCTGGGCACTGATCCTTCTTCTGGCGGCGGGGATCGGCAATGGAAGCACCGCACGCGCGACGCCGGCTCACACCGCACTCGTCTTGTACACTCACGACGCCGCACCTTACGGAAATGCAGGCCGCCTTTACGCGATCATGCTCGGAAACCTGATCGGCCATTTTCCGGTCAGCGTCAAAATCGAAGCGGCCGAACAAAGCGCACCCTCTGACGTCCGTGCGGCAGATGCTGTGTTCTTTTTGGGATTTGTGGAAGACGCGAAGCTCTCCCCAAACCTGCTACGCTCTCTTGCAGCGCGGAGTGCCACGACCGTCTGGTTTCTTTACGGGGTCGATCAGTACCTGAACGCCAAATCGTCGCGAACCGGAGTTCGGTTTGCGGCGATACGCGGCTTGCAGCGCGAGGTCCGGGCTCCAGGCGGCCGGAGCTTCTTCGATGCGGTGGAATACAAGGGATATCGCTTTCACAAATACAACGGCAGTGATCCCGATCCCGAGATCGGCATTCTAAGGATCGTTGATCCAGGTCAGGTGCGCGTCCTCGCCACAATCACAAATTCATACACCCACGAACGGGCCCCTTATGCGATGCACGCCGGGAACTTCTGGTATGTCGCCGACTTGCCGTTTTCTTACACCGGCCCGCGCGACCGATACATGGTGCTGGCAGACCTGCTGTACGACATGCTCGATCGTGCGCCGCTGGCCAATCAGGACCACCCCGCACTGGTGCGTCTCGAAGATGTCCACGCGCTGAACCAGCCGCGGGTGATCGACAAGCTAAGCGTGTATCTGGCCGAGCGGCACATTCCGTTTTCGATCGCCGTCATTCCCCACTACAAGGACCCGTTCGGCCGCGTATGGAACGAACCCAAGGATACTTCTCTGATCGATGTCCGCGCTGCCGGAATGGTAGCCGCGCTCAAACGGGCTGTCGCGCGGGGCGGCTCCCTTGTCCAGCATGGAACGACCCATCAATTCGGTCTGGTCAGAAACGCAAATTCCGCGGTTTCTGGAGACGATTACGAATTCTGGGACATCGTTCACATGCGGCCGTTTCCCGAGCTTGAGGACGAGAAAATCGTTCGCCACCGCGTGCTCGATGGAAAAGACATCATGCTGCGGGCCGGGCTTGCGCCTTTCGCATTCGAGGCTCCACATTATCAGGCGTCCCCGCTGGCGTATCGGGTAATCGCGCAGGTTTATCCGGTGAGCTACGGACAGATCCAATATTATTCGAACGACAATTTCCCGAGTTCGCGGTCGGACGCCCAGGACGGTCAATTCTTTCCCTACGTGATCTTGCGGGACTATTACGGGCAGACGGTCATTCCGGAGGATTTGGGGAATCTGCAGTATTCAAAACCGGCTGAATCCGTGGAAGACATCATGGCCGACGCCGATGCTGCGAAGGCGGTGCGCGGGGGCTTCGCGTCCTTCTTCTTCCACCCGTTCTTCCTTGAGGGTCCGCAAGCCGGCCGTGCCATGCACGATTTGGACAGAATCGTCACCGGATTGCAGCGGCGTGGTTTTCATTTCGTTTCGGCGGACAAACTCGCTCGGAGCGCTATCGAGGAATTGCGCGGAATGGATACATCAACGCATGACGTCCATCAGTGAAGAACGTTTTCTCTGTTGAATGGGAACAGCGCGAATGGCGCGGAGGCTACGACGCGGCGAAGCGGCATCGGAGCGCCACTCGGCGGATAGGGAACCAATAATTCGCTCGCAGGCGTGCCCGTCTCCATACGGGTTGTGCTGCCTGGACATGGCCCGATAAGCTTTCTGATCATCGAGAAGCTTGCAGGTCTTCTCGAGAATGCTCGCTTTATCTGTGCCGACAAGACTGACGGTGCCCGCTAGAACCGCTTCTGACCGCTCTGTTACCGATCGCATCACCAGAACCGGTTTTCCAAGCGAGGGCGCCTCTTCCTGGATACCGCCACTGTCGGTCAACACCAGATAACACATCGACAGGCAGTACACGAACTCGAGATAGCTTAGAGGTTCTATCAGGTGCACGTTCTTGTCTTGCTCAATCGCCTTGAACGCGCAACGAACGTTCGGATTGCGATGAACAGGAAAGACCAATGTCACGTCCGAGCGTCGCGCCAACGCCTTGAGCGCCTCAGCCACGGCACGAAAGCCTTCTCCATAACTCTCGCGACGATGACAGGTCACGAGAATCGTCTTCCGTCCGGGTTGGAAGAATGGAAACCGCGCGGCCAAGCCGGCGAGGATGCTTGTGTTCTGCAATGGTCCGTTCACCACGTCGAGCAGAGCATCGATGACGGTGTTGCCGGTAACCAAGATGTTCGATGCCGGTGTTCCTTCGTGGAGCAGGTTTTCGCGCGCCGTTTCCGTGGGCGCATAATGCCGATCGGCCACGATATCGCTGAGTTTGCGATTGAATTCTTCCGGCCAGGGGGCGTGCATATCGTGGCTGCGCAACCCGGCTTCAACATGCCCCAACGGGATTCTGGCGTAGAACGCCGCCAGGGAAGCCGCCATCGTCGTGGTTGTATCTCCGTGGACAAGAACGCGATCTGGGCGCTCACGCGCAATTACGTCTTCCATGTTTGTGAGAACCCGCGCGGTCAATTGGGCGAGCGTCTGGTTCCACTCCATGAGCTTGAGATCGATGTTTGGCCTTATCGCAAACAGTTCGAACACCTGGTCGAGCAGCTCGCGATGCTGGCCGGTCGAACATAGCACAACCGAGAATTCCGGACGGTCGGACAGCCGCTTCAGCAGGGGCGCCATCTTGATGGCCTCGGGGCGGGTTCCGACCACAATCAGGATTTTGCTCACGGCAGACCTCGATTCCGGACATTTTGAGCGATGGCGACGGTGTCCGTGGTCCGCCAGACTAGTGTCTGATCTAACGCTGCAAAGGCGAACAAGCTCCAGCGCGTCGTGGCGAAGCCAAGCAATTCTTCGAAAGCTGTCAAACTACATTCTGAGACTAAGGCTATGGTAGAAGTTGAAAGGGCTAAATATCTTCTAACCCTATCCCCTCCATCTCCAACTCCACCAAACAAGCAAGAAAAAACGTAGCCGCAAACGTCCCGCGGGACAGCTTGGCGGTGATAGTGTCCCGACGTCATTTGTGCGAGAACCACGGCTCCTCCAAAGTGGCACGCTCAGCAACACTCGCAGCGCAGTCGCTGTTCACCCCTCAGCTCACATCGTCCGCCGATCGACGTGCCGGGAACGTGAGGAAGCAAGACAAGTGCCAGCCGACCTGTGCCAAACCGGAATGCCCGAGCTCAGATCGGACAGAAGCCACGTGACCTACCTGATCGGGCCGAATGGCAGCCCCCTCACGATGCCGATCTGCCGCCACCTCAAACCCGACGCCGGGTGATCCGCCGCAAAGCGGAAGTGGTCGCGGCCGTGCACGGTGGATTGCTCAGCCTGGACGAAGCCTGTAACCGCTACACGTTGATGGTCGAGGTACTTCTCTCATGGCAGCGCGCTATCGACCGCTTCGGGGGTGGCGGGGCTGCGTGTGACCCGCCTACGCGCCTACCGCGACTGACAAGGCGGCCCGCGTCGCTGCGGACAACGACCACCAACCAGTTCTCATTTCTATCCCATCCCGGCGCGCCAAAAATAGCCTGTTCGAGCGGACTCTCCGGACTCCCGTCGTCGTGATCTGCATAATGTCGCTCGTCGGATACAACCAAGAGCACGAGAAGAAGCAGCGAGTGGCGGCAACGGTGCGCCGACTGGAAGGATCCAAGCGGAAAAAAGGAAATCCGGCGACCGAAAAGTGGAAAACTTTAAAACGAGAACTCGATAACGTTGATTTTTCTGGTGCCCAGGGGCGGAATCGAACCACCGACACGCGGATTTTCAGTCCGCTGCTCTACCGACTGAGCTACCTGGGCAAGCTTCCGGCGGGCCGGAAGGGTCGGGCTTTTTAGAAGAGGGGTGCGACGGTGTCCAGCGGCGCGGCCGGATGGCTGACACGGTGTTCATGGATGGCCGGGCCGGACACGCCGAGGCTTGAACGCGAAGTGTTCGAATCGAAAGCGTTACGCCTTGTCCTCCGGGTCGACCGTTGGCCGGGAATCCGTTACGTCGCTTTCTTGTGCGGGGATCGCGTAGCGGCCGGAGAGCCAGCGCGCGAGATCGATGTCGGCGCATTTCTTCGAGCAGAACGGCTTGAACGTTTCCATCCGCGGACGGCCGCAAATGGGGCAGCGGCGCGCCAGTGCTTCAGACTTGCGCGGAGACATCATAGCCTTCGCGGGCAAATTCGCTGCGTGGTTCGAACGTGACGCGGGAAACATTCCGGCGCGCGAGTCCGGCCCGCAGTTCCGCGCCATGCGTCTCGATCCAGTAGACCACCTCCGGCGCAGCGCGGACCACGATCGGCCGGCCCGGAACGTGAAGCGCTTCGCGCTCCGCCCGGCGCAGTATTTCCAGCGCCACCGTTTCGCAGGAGCGCGTGCGCCCGCGGCCGCGACAGGGGCGGCAGCTTTCGGTCATCATCCGCGAAAGCGGATCGCGAATGCGTTTGCGCGTAATTTCCACCAGACCGAATTCCGACATCGGCAGGATCTGCGTGGGCGTGCGGTCGCGCGACAGGCTTTCGTTCAGGGCGGCCAGAACCTTTTCGACGCCGGTTGCGCCACCGACATGAATAAAATCGATCACGATGAGCCCGCCAATCCCGCGCAGGCGAAGCTGCCTGCCGATTTCCCTTGCCGCTTCGAGATTGACCTGCAGGCTCGTTTCCTCGAGCCCGGCCGCCGAAGTGAAGCTGCCCGAGTTCACGTCGATCGCGGTGAGCGCCTCGGTCGATTCGATCGTGATCCAACCGCCCGAAGGAAGCTCTACGCGTGCGCTTACAAGCCGCTCGATCTCGTCTTCGAGATCGTAGAGGTCGAAGAGCATTCCCGCGTCCCTGAACAATTCGAGCCTGCCCTCAGCTTCCGGCATCGCGCGGCGGCAATAGGCGCGCGCCGCCGCGAGCGCTTCCTGATCGTCGATGAGCACGCGGCTCGTCGCTGCATTGACCTCGTCGCGCATTATGCGCTCGATGGGATCGAGATCGTGGTGCAGCGTCGCGGGCGGGCGCGCCGATTTGCGTATCGCCGCCACGGCCAGCCAGGCTTCGGCGAGGCGCTCCGCGTCCTCGCGCAATTCGGCAAGCTCGGCGCCGATGGAGGCGCTGCGCACGATGTAGCCCGCACCTGCCGCGAGTGTCGCCTGGCTCTCCGCAACCATCTGTTCGCACAGCGAGGCGAGCCGCACGCGCTCCGCTTCGTCGTCGATGCGGCGGGACAGCGCAATGCCCGGCTGGTTGGGAACCAGTACCAGCAGGCGGCCCGGCATCGTGACATTGGCGGAAAGCCGCGCGCCCTTGTCGCCAATCGGATCCTTCACCACCTGAACGAGGATTTCCTCGCCTTCGCGCACGCAATCGCCGATCCGGGGCGCGCGTTCCTCGACCGCTGCATCTCCCGGGCGGCCGTGACGCCACGGGCAAGGCGACGATCCATCTGCGCGAGCATTGCTGATCGGCGCGGCGGAATCGAATGCCGAACTCTCCAGCACACTCGCATCGGCAAGGCAGCGCGCTTCGCGGGCGCCGAGAAATCCCGCGCGATCGAGGCCGATATCCACGAACGCCGCCTGCATGCCCGGCAGCACCCGCTGCACCCGGCCCAGGACAATGTTGCCGATCAGGCTGTGGCCGCCACAGTCCGCCACGCGGCGCCGCGGCGTCCCATCTCCGAGCCCGATCGTCCGTTCAAGGAACAATTCCTGGAGGCGATCGTCTTCCACGATCGCGACGCGAATCTCTCCGGCTCCCGCATTGATCAGGATTTCTTTCTTCATTCCGGAACGCGTCGAATGTCAGCATTGTGACACTAGCATGAACTCAGCCGGCCGCGTAACCGAAGCTTTCGAGCAGACCGAGCGTTTCGAGGAGCGGCAGGCCCACCACGTTCGACCAGGAACCGTTCAACTGCCGCACGAAGGCTTCGGCGCGGCCCTGGATCGCATAGCCGCCGGCTTTGCCCTGCCCTTCCCCGCTTGCCACGTAGACGTCGATGTCCCGCCGCGAAAGCCGCTTGAATGCAACGCGCGTGACGACAATTTTCGATCGCACAGGATCCGGAGCCGGCGTGCGCTTCATCGCAACCGCGGTGAACACCAGATGGCGGCGGCCGGAAAGCAGCGCGAGACAGGCGCGAACGTCGGCTTCGGTTTGCGCCTTCGGGAGAATGCGCCGGCCGCAGGCGACGACCGTATCGGCCGCGAGCACGACAGCGGGTTCGCCCGACCACCCCTCCGCAACGCTCTCCGCCTTGAGCAGCGCGAGCCGAAGCGCGTGCACACGCGGCAGTTCGCCCTTGACTGGTGTTTCGTCGACATCGGCGGGACGGATTGCGTCGGGGACCACGCCAGCCTGGGCGAGGAGCGTCTGGCGGCGCGGGCTCGCGCTCGCCAGCACCAGGCGCGGCGGATTATTTGAAACGATAGGTGATGCGCCCCTTGGAGAGATCATAGGGCGTCATCTCCACGAGCACCTTGTCGCCGGTCAGCACCCGGATGCGGTTCTTGCGCATCTTGCCCGCGGTATGGGCGATGATCACGTGTCCATTCTCGAGCGTGACGCGAAAGGTCGCGTTGGGCAGAAGCTCGCTGACAGTGCCCGGAAATTCGACTAGCGCTTCCTTGGCCATTCATCCTCTGGCTTGGTTCTCGGCGGCCGGGAGAATGCACCGAAACCGCGGAAAAGCAAGGCAATGCGCTCAGGCGCCCCCTCCCCGGGAGACCGCAAAACGGCGCTCGATATGCTCCATCAGCGCGTCGCGCACCGCGCGATACGCATCGAGAAGCTGGGCGCGCGAGCCTTCCACGGCGGTGGGATCGAAAGTGGGCCAATATTCGACGTCGACCGCCATCGTGCGCGTCACTTCCATCGCCTTGTGATGGGCCTCCGGCGAGAGCGTGACGATGAGGTCGAACGAGGTGTCCTCGAGATCCTCGAATGATTTGGGCCGGTGCTTGCCGATGGCGATACCGATCTCGTCCATGACTTCCATCGCGAAGGGATCGAGCTCGCCGGCCCGCGCGCCGACCGAGTCGATGTAGACGAAGCGCCCGTAGAGATGGCGCATCAGGGCGGCCGCCATCGGGCTGCGCACCGCGTTCAGCGTGCATGCGAAGAGGACGGCGCCGGGCAATTCCTCGCCATTGGGCCCGCGCATCGCGTCAGCCTTTCAGATGCAGCACGCAAAGCAGGGTGAACAGCCGCCGCGCCGTATCGGTATCGACCTCGATCTTGCCCTTCAGACGCTCGCGCAGAATTTCGGAGCCTTCGTCGTGCAGGCCGCGCCGCCCCATGTCGAGCGCTTCGATCTGCGCCGGCGGCGCGTTGCGAATCGCCTTGAAGTAACTTTCACAAACCAGGAAGTAGTCCTTGATGATGCGCCGGAACGGCGTGAGCGAGAGCATGACCCGGCCATGGGGATCACCGCTTTCGAGCCCGATGTTGAACACGAGGCGGTTCTCCTGGACCGCGAGCACCAGCCGGTAGGGACCGCCCGCCGAACCGCGTGGAACGAAGCTGTTGGCTTCCAGAAGATCGTAGATCGCGATCTCCCGCTCCTGCTCGATCTCGCGCGTCCGCCGCACCAGCGTGCGCTCGTCGAGCTCGACCGAAGCGAGGCGGAAAGGCGAGGCGTCAGTCATGAGGAAGATTCATAAGGCATGTTTCCTCCCCAACGTGGGAAACTCCGCGAGACCACTTCAAGCCGCTACTATGTGAGCACCGCTACCGCGCCGCCTGCTGCTCACGCCGCCGCAGCTCCTTCTCACTCGGCACCCGGCGCGAGATGGCGAGAAACTGCCGCTCCGATTCCAATTTCAATCCCTGCTCGCTCCCCTCAGTGAGGGGGGATGCAGCAGTTGGACGCGTCGCACCACTTCCATTCCCCTCGATGTCATGGCCCGCCTGAGAGCGGGCCACCCAGCTGCGAGCGCTCTGCAGTTCGCCATCGAGAAGAATCTTCTTCTCGCTTTCACGCTCCGCGTCAGTTTCATCTGGGCGGCCCGCTGTTGCGGGCCGTGACAAGTTGGAGGGTGATGCTTGGATGGTGCTCCCAGGCGCCTCGCCTGCGAACTCGCCCCACTCCGGCAACGGCGCTTCTTCGCCAAGTCCCTGCTCGTCAGGGGAATCCGCCTCGTCGCCGTCATCCACTTCGGCCCACTGCGGCAACCGCACCGGCCTCGCCCGCCGACTCGGCTCGAGATTTCCTTCCATCACATCGAGTTCGTCGAAGAGGGAGAAGGCCAGCCGCATCACCGCGGTCTTGCCGC